>Ga0214917_10001400_pt1 | contig 30936 bp, 35 predicted proteins | sample LL_1208_BB_MetaG_FD_177983 | JGI IMG/M metagenome (GOLD analysis project Ga0214917, IMG submission 177983) | Freshwater microbial communities from Lake Lanier, Atlanta, Georgia, United States - LL_1208_BB | ecosystem: Environmental > Aquatic > Freshwater > Lake | place: USA: Georgia | collected... | reverse complement strand
TTGAAAAGAGATTCTGTAATCATTTAATAAAGAATGACTATCTAAGAGCTATCTACAAGAAGCATTATTATATTCACAATTCATACTGAAAATGAAAAGCATAAAGATAGCTTTCTCAGATTTCTGGGCTGGTTTTGATTATGATCCTACCGGGAAAGAAGAATACGACAATACGATATACAGAATATTATCGGGTCATTATCATATTATCATAGATAACGAAAATCCAGATTTTTTGTTTTTTAGCGTATTCGGTGGATCCCATCAGCAATTCCAAAATTGCAAAAAGATATTTTATACTGGAGAAAATAGAAGACCCGATTTTAGTCTATGCGATTACGCAATAACATTCGACTATTTAAATGATCCTAGACACCACAGATTTCCATTATCCGCTTTAACACTCCTAGAAAAGGGAATTAAAGAATTTCCAAGAAATCAAGATCTTGAACTAATTAAAAGAAAAAAATCGAAGTTCTGCAATTTCGTTTTTTCTAATACTAGAGGGGAAGCAAGAAATATTCTTTTCCATGAGCTGTCCCAATATAAAAGGGTTGACGCAGGGGGTATGGTTTTTAATAATATAGGTGGAACTGTATCGGATAAACTTCAATTCATAGACCAATATAAATTTACTATTGCTTTCGAGAATAGTGAACATGAGGGATACACTACGGAGAAATTAGTTCATCCCAAATTAGTAGACAGCATACCAATTTACTGGGGAAATCCTCTTGTATCTCTAGACTGGAATACAGAAGCATTTGTGAATTATTACGATTTCATGAGCACAAAAAAAATGATAGAATACATCAAGGAAATAGATAGAGACGATTCCTTATACTTCGATATTTTGAAAAAAATTCATTACAATGAGAATATCATTCCGACCGACCATGATGAGGATCTCCTTATAAATTTTTTGAAAAAAATCTTGGATAATTCTAAATTCTAACTGTTACTTTCCGAGATGTATCCGACAATTTTTCTTCTGATAGAATTTCATATTCCAGATTTGAGAGACCGTCAGATTCAATTTTTTTAAAAATTTGATCTAGGCTCGGGGAGTTTTTGAAGCCAAAGAATTTTTTCAGATTCACCTTATAGAGGTCTTTCTGGATAATTTTTTCATGTTTAAGAGATTGATAGCGACCTGGTTTTCTGGAAGTTTTGATTTCCATGACTTTACAGCGAAAAAGAATGTCATCATCTTCTGCTCCCCAGCCCCAATAGTCGTTAGAAAAACCGTTTATTTTTTGAAAAGAATTCTTGTCAAAAAGAGTGACCCCTCCAAAATATCCATTGTAAGGCAACTTGAAATCGAACTGCTCTGCTTCAGCTGCTAAATGAGTTGGATTATTTATGGGGGAATAATCTGAAATGATTGGCAACATATCAACGTCATGAAAACAAAAATAATCTGCTTCCGTTGAACAGATAAAACCAACATTGAGCAATTTTCCTCTATTAAATGGTTTTTGGGTTTCTTGTTCGACGATCAAAATTTCGTAATCCAAATCTGATAGAAATTTAGAATTTTCTAAGGTTGGAATAAATTTAGACAGATGCTCTGCCCTGTCTCTATAAGGAACTACGATTGAGAGCTTACTCATAATTCATTTTTAGAAATTGCAGGTTGAAAAGTTCCCAAGATCTGAAACTTTTGTTCTGTCTGAAAAATATAAATAAATATGTACTCTTTCATTGAACTAGGGAATATGGGTCGCCTAGGCAACCAGATGTTTCAATTTGCGACAACCTTAGCTTTAGGACATATTAAGAATCAAAATGTCTATTTCCCAATCGAAAAAAATTCCAGACTACCTGAGGTCTTTCCTGCTACGAAAGAATATTTTATGCCTCTGTCCCAAATTTTTGTTTCCCAAAGATACAACGAAATTGATTTTAGATTCTGTCCCGAAGTACACACTCTGCCACCTGGAACAGATCTGTATGGCTATTTTCAGACGGAAAAATATTTCGATTGTATCAGGGACAAGATTCTAGCACTCTTCTCTTTCAGTCAGGAGATTGATAAAATTGCGTTAGAAGTCTGGCAAGGACTTAGGATTGATGCTTCCTCAGAAAAGGAGACAATATCTCTTCACGTGCGCAGAGGAGACTATCTTCTCTACCCTAATCACCACCCCACATGTTCTCTGGATTATTACCAGCAAGCCATTTCAAGATTCAATCAAGATTCTCTAATTCTGGTTTTTTCGGATGATATCGGTTGGTGCAGACAAAATTTCACGGGGGATAGATTCTATTTTATTGATACTAAATCTGATCTGGTCGATTTGAAATTGATGACGATGTGTGATCATCATATCATTGCTAATAGCTCATATAGTTGGTGGGGGGCCTGGCTCAACCCCAACCAAAATAAACAGGTCATAGCCCCTTCAAACTGGTTTGGCCCAGAGATTAGAAAAAACCCGGAGGACGTTTATTGTCGGGGCTGGCAAGTTATTTAATTTACTTAGGATGTTTTTAACTCCGAAATTACTATGGGAAGAATTTTCTTTAAATGCTGTAAATTGTGAGTTAAAATTTCTGGATTGTCAACACTTATTAATTGGAGAGTGGTTTCTAAAAAACCAATTGCGTATTCTATTTCATCCTTTGAGGTCCTGTTGTCTTCCATGCCTCTTTTTGCTCTATATAACCCAGATCTGGATTTTTTGGCAATTCGTAATCTTGATATTCTTTTTCCTCAATCAATTCCGAACCGCTAATTTCGTTGATGTGTCTTTTTATCCTACCCCTAGCGTCATTTTGAAAATAGACAGACCTGGCTAGTTCCACGAATTCACTATCGAAACTGCTGTTTTTTTCTTTTAATCTGATTCTGTCCTCTATGTCCCAGAGGATCCCGTTCGTTCTTTTCAGACTCACATAGGCTTCTAAAATCTTCTTGTTTGCTAATAAAGTCTGAGCTTGACCTTGAAGAAGATCCAACTCTTTTCTGACATTTGCTAATTTTTCAGGGGATTGAATCCTCTGATTTTTGATTTGTAGGATGCTCAGTCTATCTAGTAACTCCCCATGAGAAACTTGAATGGAAAAAAAAGATTTATCTGATGACATTTTTTTCTTTTATTAATTTTGAAATTTCCTCCCAAACTCGATCTGGTGTAATAGTTTTTGAACACTCGAACCTGCGGGGGGTTGCTCCGAGATGAGGACACCACATCCAATCTCCAGGATCAAAAGGATAGAGATCGGGCTCGTTGAAGCAACCATGGCACACTGATTTGTTTGAGATTCTAGTGATGTCAGTGGTGAATTCACACCAATCATGAGTTGCACCTGCCACCATCACGACGTGTTTTTGAAGTGCATGGGCAACCCACGCTAATCCTGAACTGAGGCCCAGGAATAACTGACAATGAGTCAAAAATGTGATTACCTCTGGCAATGACAAACCGGTGCGATCTAGACAAGCCCCTGGCACGCTATTGAAGTTTCCTTCTATCCCAAAGATCGGATGTTGATCGATGCAGACAGGAATCAGGCCGGAGTCTCGTAATCTAAGAGATATTTCTTGCCAACCTCCTGGAAAATTCCAATATTTACATTGAGCAGTAGATTGGACTCCCAGGCAAACATAGGGATCTGCCAGTGGAGAAGGGGCAGAAGAAGCCGGGAGGTGGGGTCTTATCTCGGTGTATTCTAGACCAAGTTGTTGACAAAATCCTTGTTGAAGCGGCACATCGAACTTGAATTCAAGCTCGTAATGTTGATCAAAGAGGGAGGTGTTAAGAAATCCATGAGGCAAAAAATGGATTTTGGGGTAAGCCTGTTGAAATAATTCGTGGTGTTGACAAGAAACATAAACTTCGGCCTGAGAATTAATTCTCAAGAGTTCAAAATACGGGGAAGCCCCAATTAAATCACCTAGGCTTTTGGTTTTTGCCTTGACTAAAATTTTGCGGGTCACTTTATCTAAACTAACTTAGCATTACTTATTGGTCCTGGTAATTATCAAAATTGGCTTGTTTGTACTTAGCCCTAAGCAACATGTCTCTTCGAACTACTGAAGGTTTGGTGTACTCTTTTCTATCTAGGAGCTCTCTCTTGACCCCTCTCTTTTCAAATTTAAATTTTAGTTTTTTGAGAGCAGAATCTAGATTCTTTTCTTTGTTTAATTTGATTTTTATCATACGAGATTTGCTGATTTTATTTTATCTATCACCAAAGCAGGAGAAATTTTTCGGGAGCATTCAAAATTCTTTTTCTCCGGACAGAAAGAACCATGGAAGCAAGCAAACTTGTGGGAGTGTTCATCCGAATTCCAACAACCGTGACAAACATCGGTGTTAATGATTCTAATGTTGTCCTCTATAAACTCGTGGCTTGGAGAAGAAAACCCAGAAATCATAACAACTTTTTTTCCACAAGCCCAAGCCAACCAGCTTAGACCCGAAGCTACCCCAATGAAAAAATCACAATGATGCAAATACCAGATTCTATCTGTGAGCTCAATTTTACCGTTTCTCTTGATTACATTTTTTAAATTGGTTTTTTCTGCTGAGATAGACACAACTTCGAATCCTTCCGATTTTAAAAAATCAACCAATTTTTGCCACCCGATAGGGTTTTGCCAAATTTTAAGACCGGTTGATTCTGAGGCAAATTCAGAAATGCAAACAAATTTTTTATCAAGAGGTCTTTTTTCAGGATTAGGGTTAGAAAAATGAGGTCTGATTTCCCTATAATCTAAACCCAATATATCAGAAGCCAGAGCTGCTAAGGGGATTTTATGGGGGTTTCTAGGACTTTTATGTTTATCCCAGATTGACAATTTATCCGAAAAAAGCTCACCTGTTTTTTTCTGGAAATTTTGATTTAATCTTTTCATCTCTTGTTGATGTTCGAGCCAGTTGACCCCGTAACCTATGTTATAAGAAGCGTAAAAAATTGGATCCTCCTCGTGAAATTTGTTGTCTTCAACTAAGCCTTCGAAATCGGGAAAAGCTAATTTTAGTAATTTGTAGTGATGTGAAGCAACAATTATCTTACATTGGTTTTTTTCTTGAAATTCAAAACAGTACGGAGACCATGCTATAGTATCACCTAGCGAGGTGTTACCCAATTTAATGAGCACAGTTTTACCTTTTAAATCTATAATTTCTGAATGGATAAGTTCAAATCCCACCCAAACCTCAATTTTCCAATTGGTAAACCACTTTCTGTTAGCCCTAGTCCAATGGTTAATTCCAATTGTATCCTCATGGACAATTTCATTTTTATCTAGGTCTATAAAATTGACTTTGAATTTTCTAGGATCTGTTTCTTCTCCTTCAATTAAAACTTTAGGTCCATCTGTAAAAGAAACAGAAATTTTATGATTATATGTTTTTTCGGGGATCACCTGAAAATCAAATTCTTTTTTGGGTGGAATTTTCCAAGTTTGTAAAGGTTGACCCGTGTTATGGAAAACGTTTATAATCTCGTTTTTTACCTGGACATAACCGGGATTGCATTCGAAAGTTGGTTTTCCTTCTAAACAGGTGTGGATCAATGTTACAGCTTGAATGTTACCCCAATCTCGAAGAGAATAAGATAAATTGGAAGCACAATGCAAGGCACAACCTCCTAAAACGTAGGAATATTTGTACTGCTGACTGCCGTTTCTCCAGGGTGCTCTATAACTGGGATGGATAGAACTACCCAGTTGAATAATGTGGGTATCTGTGGTTCCAGCCAAATGTAAAATTCCAGAATCCATCGTCACAACACATGTAGCGTTGGCCAAGATATGCCACGTTTGATCTAACGATGTTTTGTTCGTGAGATCTAAACCGAAGTTGATTTCTAAATTCCAGGCTGGTTTTTCTTGGCTCAAATGTTCAGAAAACTCCCCATCGTTTTTTCCTACCGAGACAACAAAAATGCCCTCTTCCTCTAATTCATTAACAAGATTTTGCCAATTTTCTTTTTTCCAAGTTCTGGAATCCCAGGTTTGTGCCGGGTGAACAACCACATATTTTTCAGGTAAATTTAGTGATGCCATAAATTCGAATTCGGGGTCTGCCCAATATTCGCAAGTCATTTCTTCGGGGGTTAGAGTGAATCCTAAATCTTTGGCGTGAAATTGTCTGATGTCGCACATGGCGTGCTTGAATTCTATACCCCGGCCATCTCTTTTACCAAGTAGCATATAGGTTTCGTGGACATCAAATTCTTTTCTGATAGATTCTAAATTAACCTCGTCAAATTGAACAATTTTTTCTATATACGGGTTGTTTTTTAGCAAATCCGGTTTTTTAGCTATAACAATAACTCTATTTTGGTAGATTTCCGCCAGTTTTCTAATAGTAGGAGTGGCACACAAAAAATCCCCTAAAGAAGGGGTATGAGTTAAGAAAACAGGTTTTTTCATGATTTTAAATATAGAAACTCGTCATGAATCAGAACTTCCTCTTTGGTTACTCTGACTCTGAAAGCTAAGAAATTTTCATCAGAATCAAAGTGAAATGAGCCAGAAGGATTTATCCAATAGTTCACTCCTGAGTGTAAATTTAATAGATAGGTGCCGTATGAATAAGTTGAAGTGTAATCCTTTACTTCAAAAACAAAATCTCCAGTCAATCTATGATTGTGGATTGTGATGATATTCTCTCCCCTATTAAAATTTAGTTCTAAATCGAAAGAGTAGATTTCTCCGATTTCTCTTAAAATAGGAATTTGTTCACCGTAATAAGAATAAAATGTGTCATTAAAAGTTAAAGTTTCCCTACTGACATCGAATTTATAAGCGCATCTGGATTCTACCGGTACTTGACCTTGGGATCCACAATATCTATTTTCCTGGTAAACTATTTTTATTTTAGTTCTAGGATCATCACTTAACCAAGAATAGTGCTCTACGAATGCTACTTCTCGGGGGATAGTGACCCTGTTTGAATAATTAGCATTAGGATCATTATAAACGAATTCTGTATCGAAATAAAATCTCTGGATGCCTTGATATCGGTTCAACCAAAAAATGCTATCCCTGATAAAATTATTGAGAAACAAACCTTTTCTGATGGTGTGATTCTTGAAGCAAACTTTATAGCCATCATAGAGTGAATTATTTTCCACGAATTCTAAAACGTCTAGAATTTGTTTTTCTGTGTAAATTTCATCACCGTCTAAGTAAATCAACAAATCACAAGCTTGTTTACTCAGAAAATCCAAACAAAGATTCCTACTAGAATCCTCATCCAGAAGATTTTTACCGGACGTAGTCACTAAAAAATCTAGTTTGTGGGAGATTAATTTTTCTAGAGTTTTTTCGTTGTTTTCTGGAATACCCAGGTCAAAATAATCTCTGAACATTCCACTATTACAGGCAATCACAATGCTCATTCTTTCCCTTAATTTAATCCATGGATTTAAACAACTGTCAACGTACTCTTCACAGTTATAACAGGTTAAAAGAACTCCAATTTTCATTTTCGATTTGAAATTTTTATTGATAGCGTATGTACTCCATCCCCCAGTCCCAAAAGCAGGGTTCACTATTTCGAAATTCTTCGAAATGATGAAATTTTCGGTTAGGTGGCGTTCTTTTAAATGGAGATTTTCGAAATACAAATGTTTAATGTTAAACTTATCAAAATCTAAACTCGTAATAATTTCATGATCAAATCCTTCAGCATCTATGAATAGAATATCAACATCAACCAAATTATATTTCTGAAGCAATTCGTTGAGAGTCATTGAAGGAACTTTTATTTCTACAATTCCTTCTTCTGAAAGTTCGTGTTTCAAATGATGATTTCTATCTAAGGTTGCCTTCTGATAAGTCCACCCGTGAAAAAAATCTTCTCTGTGAAAAAAGAAACTTATTTCTTTTTGGTCAGGATCATCTGTGATTGCTACATTTTCGATAAATAAGTTCTCAACGTTAGAATAACATTCTCTTAATTTTGGATTATGAAGATCTAAGGGTTCTATCAGAATTAGCTTGGATATCTTTTTACCTTTAATTAATTCGGATAATTCGTCATTGCCCTCATTAGCACCTATTTGAACAACATTCATTTTTTTGGATTTATTAATTTTTATTAAGTGTTAATTTTTTGGTTGGTAATCTTTACTTTAACTGGAACCTCTTGAACATTGTTCTTTTTGGGGTCATGTAAAATTTGGATTTTGCTGCCAATCTGAATTTTGCCTTTAACTGCCAAATCTGCCACAGTGTCTTCTATATATTTCTGGATCAATCTTTTTAAGGGCCTGGCTCCGTATTTTGGGTCATAGCCAGATTCAGCCAATTTATCCTTCAGGTCTTTTGAAATTGTGATTTTATAACCTATCTCCTCAAATCTGGGAACTATTTTTTTGATTTCAATGTCGACCAGTTTCAAAATATCTTCCTTGCTCAAGGCATTAAAATGAATGGTTTCATCAAGTCTGTTCAAAAATTCAGGCGCAAAAAATTTGTTTAATTCTTTATTAACGATCATTACATTATTAGAATCAGGGGAGTTAGGAGTAGTGTAGCCAATTGATTTTCCAAAATCTTGAGCCTTTCTTTGTCCTATGTTGGAGGTAAGAATCAAAAGACAATTACTAAAAAAGATTTTTCTGCCTAAAGAATCAGTCACAAACCCTTCGTCCATGATTTGGAGAAGTAAATTAAAAATGTCAGGGTGTGCCTTTTCAATTTCATCAAAAAGCACAACAGAGTAAGGTTTTTTTCTGATTTTTTCTGTTAATTGACCGCCTTCTTCAAATCCCACATAACCAGGAGGAGCTCCTATTAATTTTGTGGCGTTGAATTTTTCGCTGTATTCCGACATATCTATTCTAATCAAAGAATCTTTAGATCCGAAGACCGTGGCTGCCAATTGTTTGGCTAACTCTGTCTTTCCAACTCCGGTCGGTCCTAAAAAAATAAAGGAACCAATAGGCCGAGACGGGTCTTTAATTCCAAATTTGTTTCTCAAAATAGCCTTTGCAATCTTCTCGATAGCAAGATCTTGTCCTATCACCAAAGATTTAAGGGTCTGCTCTAGATTAGAAAGATTTTGAATTTCTGTTTTTGTCAATTTTTGAAGGGGAATACCGGTTGTCAAAGAAACAACTTCTGCTACTTTTTCGGCGTCTACTATCTTCTTTTTCTCCCTCAATTTTTCTTCCCATTGCTTGGTCTCTATCTCAATGCTTAAAGAAATCTTTTTTTCAGTGTCTCTGAGTTTTGCCGCATTCTCGTAATCTTGTTGAGCAACTGCTGCCTTTTTGTCCGAAATAACCTTTTGCAGGTTCTTCTCCAATTTAGTCAAATTCTCAGGCACCTTCACCTCTGTTAGATGAGCTCTAGACCCAGCTTCATCCATGGCATCGATAGCCTTATCTGGAAAATTCCGATCCGTAACATAACGAGCTGTTAATTTGACACAGTTTTCTAGAGCATCATCAGTGTATTGGACGTTATGGTGTTCTTCATATTTATCCTTGATGTTTTTCAAAATGCTAAGGGTTTCTTCAGCTGTTGGGGGATCAACAATGATTTTTTGGAACCTTCTTTCCAAGGCTGGATCCTTCTCAATGTAGCTACGGTATTCGCTAATAGTGGTTGCTCCTATACACTGAACTTCTCCTCTAGCTAAAACCGGTTTGAACATGTTCGAAACATCCAGAGAACCCGAAGCACTGCCCGCTCCCACGATCGTGTGTAATTCATCAATAAAAATAATGATGTCCTTATTCTTTCTGAGTTCGTCTAGAATTGCCTTGACCCTCTCTTCAAACTGACCCCTGTACTTGGTACCTGCAATCAAAGAACCTAGATCAAGCAGAAAAATCTTTTTATTCAAGAGGTTTTTGCTGACCCTTCTTTGGATTATTCTAAGGGCCAAACCCTCTGCTATCGCTGATTTACCAACTCCAGGATCTCCGATTAGAACAGGGTTGTTCTTTTTTCTTCGCCCTAAAATTTGGGTTACTCTCTCTATTTCTTTCTCTCTGCCAATCACTGGGTCAATCTCATCATTGGCAGCAGCTTCTGTTAAGTCTCTGCCAAAAGCTTCTAGGGCTGGTGTTTTAGAATTAGAGGTACCCTTGGTAAAATCTAGGCCAGCCCTTTCATCGTCATCATCTCCCATCTTACTGGAACAAATAGGAGAAGGCTGTAGAATTTCCATCTCTATAGGAGGAGGATTTTGTGTTTTCATGTTCATTGTATCTTCTGGACTTATCATGATTTCGTTTTAAAATTTTTATCTGCAGATGTAGTCTGCCACCGAGACTGCCCAAGGATGGATGCTTTTATATCGAGGTCTCAGACCGATCGATTCTATCAAACCTACAGCAGATCTTAACACAGAATTTGATTTGTATTTGGGGTCTGGGTTCAAATCAATGTCAATGAAATCTGGGGTAGTAATGCCGTGCTGCATGATGAATTGGGCGGTCGAAACACTCAATTCCACCTCTTGCCACAACCTTCTGTGTCTATCTTGAAATCTGTCAGTCAGCATTTTTTGAAAAATCACGTGTCCTCCCCCTCTTGGATAGTGTAACACAATCACGGTAACAAAAACTGTTTTAGTGCTGGAGTTTTTTGAATCACATCCTATATAAATCCTATAACCAGGGTTAGCACCAATCCAGTCCGCAAGGTAAGATAAAAGATCTACCTTTTCCCCGGTGGAGAGTTTTTTCCAACTTTCTCTTTCTTGCATGTTTAGTTCTACTTCGGAATTGATTGTAGTTCAAAATGTGGTTATTTCTCCGTCTTAAATTCAAATTGTTTTTAGATATATAAGAGTATGAATCACCTAGGCAAAAAAATAAATCTTGATGAATTGGGAAAATTTTTCCATTCTCACTTGGATGGGAAAGATCAGGATGACATCACATTTAATTCTTTTATCTCTAAAAATCCAGGAGAATCCGATCTCGAGATAGGGATTCAGCCAGAGCCAGTTTACAAACTGCCCAAGCAAGAGGTCTCTCCCAAAATGGATCCTGCATCTTGTATCACCAGGGAGGCATTAATCCACGCTACTCAAATTAAACTTTTTCACTGGCAAACAAAGTCCTATCCTGAGCACAAAACACTCGATAAGCTTTTCGAAAAATTTGTTGATTTAACCGACAAACTAGTTGAAACAGTGTCAGGTAAATACGGTAGAGGCTATCTTTCTGGAGAAATGAACACCTTTTGTGTTAAAAATTATGAAGAGACTGGTGAATACAGTTTGCATTCTTATCTAGAAGAAGTAATTCACTCCTATCAAGTAACTTGCAAACAAGTCTGTAGTTCTGACAAAGATTCGGAAATCTTAAACATTATTGACGAAATACTAGCTCTCCTGTTTCAAACCAAATATTTACTCACTTTAAAATAAAAGAAAAAAAATGGACAACTTAAAACAATTCTCTGAGTTTTTAGCCGAATCAAAATCCGATGCTAGTACATCTGGTATTCATCCTGCGGTCAGGGATCATTTATTAACCTTTTTAGGAGATGAAGAAAACAGAAAAGCTTCTTTCTCTGAGGTTAAAAAATACATCAAGAGTAAATTACCAACTTGGAATTTATCTCAAAACGATTATGACGAAGCTGTTAAATTAGCAGGTCAAAAACACACGAAATAAAACGAAAATTATTCTTCATCATCCCCTGATTCTATTTCCACCTGATCGTTATTACCTAATATTTCAATTTCCGGCATATCTTCCTCCTCTTCATCCTCGGTATTAGAACCGTCGTAATGCTTTAAAAAATGGTGAACCTCTTCAATATCATCAGTTGAAGTTGAAATATGATCTAGAGCCCAACCGTGTCCGCGGCTTAAAATTTGATCAATTTCTTGATGATCCATTTTTAAAAGCTGATCTATAGAATCTTTGATCGTCATTAAGTTCTGAAAGAACATGTAATTTTGCATCTCCTCTCTTGAATTTTCATTCTGGGAGGTATAAGGAGTTTCCCATCCCTCGTAGGGAAGATCAAAGCTCTCAAAGGCACGTACGTTTTTCATAATTTTAGAATCCTTATTTTGAAATTGTGATTTAGTTATAGATATATATCCAAAAAAAAATTAATTTTATGCCACGCAGAATTTACAATTTTTCCCAATTCCTGGGAGAAAGCTATTTTATCAAAGAAGAAAAGATGAATTTCGGAAAATTCGGGGATTCTGTTAAAAAGTTTGGTTCAGATATGTCCAACTGGTTTAGTAACCTGAAAAAAGCGATCAAAGATAAAATTTTTGGGGTTATCAAATCCGGACCAAAAGCAGGTACTTCAGTCATAAAGCTGTATCTGCCAGAAGATGGAGATATTGTTTCTCAAATCAAAACAGCTTATGCAGGCACGCCTTTTGCATCTATGAATTCAATCAACTCTGAACAAATGAAAGAAATCTCGGAATCTTTCGATTATGATTCTGAAGAATTAGATTTATCTGAAGGTACAAAATCTGGACTAAGTTCCACAGAGCATGACGAAATAAAAGGGGTAAGAGATGTTGATACAAAAGAGCTTTTTGATATTTTAGAAAAAGAATTCTATATGATTCAAAATGGAAGAGGACAAAAACCAGTTTATTTCATTTTTGGAGCTCCTGGTATTGGTAAAACGATGATCATTGGTCAAATCGCCCAGAAATATAGGGTTCCAATAATTGAAGTGGATGTTTCACTCAGAAACATCGAAGATCTAGCAGGTGTACCAACCCCTAAAGACGTTAATCTCGAAATAACTCAAGAGAAAATCAAAGATCTTGAATCGAGAATGTCAGAATTGGAAAATGAAAACGAGGACAACCCAGAAATCCCCAAGATTAGAGCCCAAATATCAAGATTGAAAGAAATGGGAGAAGGTGGAACCAGAGATAATCCACCCAGCTGGTTACCAAAATTATCAGAAAAAGGTGGCATAATTTTCTTAGATGAAGCTAATAGGCCCACCAGCGAAAGTGTTTACAACGTGATTGCACAATTCTTTCAAGAAAAAAGAATAGGTACTTACAATTTACCTGCTAAATGGATGATAGTTGCAGCAGGAAACAGACCAGCAGAATCCGAGTTCGTAAAAAACTTTGATCACTCGTTCACTAGAAGAATAGTTCCACTTAATTTTGTTCCTGACCCAGAAGCATGGAAAAATTATTCACTTCAAAAAGGATATCCGGCAGAATTGGTAAAAATAATTTCAGAAAATCCGGATTTGTTCCATTTTCTAGAGATAGGTTCTGATGTTCCCCCGATGCAGAAATATCCAAGTCCAGCTTCCTGGGAAGATGCATTTAAAGATCTACAAAACACACTACTCTGGAAAAAGAAGCAAAGTTGGGAAGATTTGAGCGATCAAGAATTGGAGAACATCTTTAAAGATCACGTAGGTGCTAAAACAGCTGATGCTTTTGTTGAATTCTTAAAGTTCTTTAAATCCCTATCTTCGCAAGATATAAATGATATTTTCAACAATCCTGAAAAAGCAAGAATTATAGGAAAAGAAAACTACCCAAAAGGCAGCAATAAAACATCTTTTATCGCCGGCCTAGCTGGATTTTTGATTGAAATACTAAAAAAGGATCATTCGACTCCGAAAAAATTCGATGGTAAAGTTTATTATGAAATAGACGATTTACAAAAATTAGGTAACCTGTTAGATTATTTGGCAAGATACGACCTAAAAGAGCAATGGGTTTCTGTCTATGCCGATATTTGTAGAATTTGGCCGTTGTTTTCTTGGAATTCCGATCTTAACGACCCCATGCATGAAATTGTTAAAGATGAATTTGAGGACGGATCCAGGAAAGAAGATGACCCATTGGTTCAAGCAGCATTGCTATCCCATAAATATCTAAAGAAATTTTCCGGTGTTGCAACAAGTGTCAAAACAGGAGATGCATTTGGCAAAAAAGATGACACAGCTTCATTTATAAACAAGATTGCAAAAGAATTAGACATTAAAATTCCTAAAAATCAATGAATTATATCCAATCTTTTGGTACATTTGATACCGCTTTTGTCAATGAATCTATGGATGCAAGAGAATTTCTTTCGGCTTCTAGAGAAATTGACATTCTCAGAAATTCTCTTAAAGGCAATCTTGGAGCTCAAAAATACAGCAGTATCATAACTGAGATTAATCAACTCCTTCAGAAATACAACCAAATAGAGCCTCGTTTTTCCAGCCTGTATACCTCATCGGTTGTTAGACAGAATCTGATTTGGCTGTCTGGCAAAATGAAATTTTACTATAACCTTGCCCAAAATTTAAATATTTATGGCAGCAGCAAAATAAACCCAAAAACCATGTGCACCAATGGTTTGAACATAGTTTATCATCCTGAATTCATTGCTACCCAAACTAATGGTGCAATCAGATTCGTTCTGGTTCATGAAGTACTCCACTGCTTATTTCAGCATATGACGAGGAGAGGTGAAAGGACCCCCAAAATTTGGAATTTCGCTACAGATTATGCTATTAATCCAATTTTAGATGCGGAGTCCCAGGGTTGGGACAAAGAATTTTGTTGGCCGTTAAACGAGCAAGGCACCCGAATGGGCCTTTTTGAGGAGAAATACATTAACATGAATGCTGAAGAAATCTATGATAAACTAGAAAAAGAAGGTATTCCCCCTGACAAAAATCCATTAGACGATGTGAAAGACCACGACCAGGATTTACCTGTCCCTGACTCACCAGATGACGTGGTAAACCAGACAGAGGACGAGGATGACCAATTTGATAATTCAGAACCAGAAGAAGGGGACTCGGATGGAGAAGAGGGGGACTCGGATGGGGAAGAGGGGGAAGAAAAAAACACTCCAGAAAAAAACCAAGCTAAAAAGGGTGACATTATCAGGATAGATGCAGGCCCCATGCAAGGTGAGTATGCTGAAGTCGTTTCCGTCAACCCTACCACAGGGGAAATGGAATTAGAAACTATTTCAGAGGATGAAGCAAACAGGAGGATAGATGCAAAAAAACAGTCTAAAAAATATTAATTTGTATTCCTATGAAATATTTGAAAGAATTTAGAGTCTTCGAATCTCTTGTTTCAGTCTCACTACCAGAAGGTGATTACGTTATTTTAAATCAAGAAGAATCAGAAAATGGGTCCAATAAAAACAAACAAGGACGACCTGAAAAAGGGGAAAAGGACCGAGAAGAAGGGGAAAAAACTATAGATAGAATCAACCCGGAAGAATTTGAAAAGGCGGAAGCGACAATGAAAGACCGGGGTAAATCGATTAAAAAAAATATCGGTACTTTAGCCGGTAAAACTGGAAAAGTTTATCAAGCTCAAAGGGCTTTAGGAGCAGGAGGCACATTAAAAGAGGTAACTGACATCTGGCAAAACGCCAAGAAAAAAATGATTGATTCTGGATTCAAAGGGCTAGGAGACAAGGCCAAAAGTCTTATCCAAAGAATTCTAAACACCCCACCTAGGGTAGACTGGAAAAAAGAGCTAGCCAAACTTTACGACAAAGAAACGAGAAAAATCGTTGAAAAGATACCAAACCGCAGAATGTTGGGTCTGCCAGGAAATCCTATTATGTATGGGCGAAAAAGGGCAGGTTCAGAGGGGTTTAAAACAGCTGTGTATGTAGTTGACACCTCGGGATCTATCTCTCAAAAACAATCAAATGTGTTTCTGGAAGAAATGATGAGATTGAATAAAAAATTCGAAATTGATGAGACCCTGATTATTTATTGTTCAGATCACATTGATAATTGGGAAATTGTTAAAAAAGGCAAACAACCCAACTTATCTCTTTGGAAATCAACGGGGGGTAATGCTAATGGATTTGGACCTCCCTTCAAATTAATAGAGGAACTCAAGAAAAAACCTTCTTTTCTTTGTTACTTCACCGATACAATGGCCGATTTTCCGTCTGTAAATCAGTATGGAATCGATAAGTATGTAAAAAAAGTTTATTGGTTCATCTGTAAATTGGATAAAAATTTTCGCATACCCCCTTTCGGAAACTACCTTTGGATCCCGATGGATGATAAAGGCAATACTATTTAAATTTATTTAAATTCAAAAATAAATATGGCCTTCAAGAATCTACCAAAGCCAGAGCAAGAGAAACTAATCGAAAAATGGAGGTATGTTCTGATTGAAAATGAAGAAGACTGGGAAGAACCTGTCTTCGAACAATTTAAATCTCAAATGTTGGAATATGGAATTGATGATGTGAAGATCGAATACAGCGGGTTTCATTCTCAGGGAGATGGAGCTTCATTCACCGGAAGTCTGGAAAACAATGCCCTTTTTTTTAAAAAAAATTGGAACACAATAGGGAGAAAACAACAAAAATGGCTGGATTTAAAAGAGGTTCTTTCAGAAATTGATGATGATTTTTATCTGTTGTCGCAAATGGGAGCTGAGCAAGATGAATACAAAAAAACTTCTCTTGAGGATCTAAAAATTGATATTGTCAGGGATTCTTATTCTAGACATTACCACTCTTACACCATTAAAGCACACGTTGAATTGTGGGAACAAACCTGGCCTGAGGAAGATCCAACCCCCGATGAAATAAAAAGAACTGATCAAGGGATTCAAAATTTAGAAGATCAGATCACGAGTTGGGCCCGAGAAAGATCAGAACAATTGTATCGGGAATTAGAAAAATACTTCGACAAACTAACATCTGACGAAGCTGTTTTGGAATGGTTGGAAGAAAACTTCGATGATTTATAATCAAGATATATACAATTTATAATAATTTATTTATGGTGGTTAAATTTTTTTGTAACACAAATAATAAAAAAGACTATTACCAGATCAAAGAAAAAATTAATCACAATAGGGCAACCGTGATGAGAGAAAAAGTAAGAGATCTCAGAAATGATTTTTATGCAGAATTTGTGGTTATTTCACACGGCCGGTTTCTTTTTCTAGATCTAAAACAATCCGGGTTTTGTCAAAATTTAACTCTACAGTCACAAACACAAAATACTGAGGAATAGAGAACAAATTTGATCTGGGATCGTATAAGTAAAAACAGATCACTAATGTCAATTGCTAAGAAAATCCAATCAGGTTTTAGATTTAAAAAGGGCAGGGATCTCCAGTGTCAAAATTGCCGATCCCTGGTTATAAACGTTGACGAAAAGGCTGTTTCTTGCTTATGCTGGAAGTGTGTTTGCCTTTTGTTGAATCCAGGGGCTGAATTTATAGATTCTCAACATAAGAAAAGTTTGAAAAGCATAAACTAAAATGGAAGATCAAAGAACACAACAGCTAAAAGCCAACTACAATCAACTTGTTCTTGCTACAGCCAGAAACGTTTACCTTAAAATGCAGGAAGCAGTAAGGGATTTAAATGAATCTAAACTGAGGGAGGAAGATAAGAATTCAATTCGACTTCACATGATTGCAATGATAACCGAGAAAAATCCAAACCTCAAAAAATGACTTCTTGGAAAAAAAAACTTGATTACTGGAGAGAAATTAGGAGAAGAAAGAACAGGAAATCCGAAAGAATTGACAGAAAAAACGCTATCGTTTCTCACAAGAAAAATCTAGCCCGTGATTTAACAATCAGTCATAATCTAGGAGAAATTCATTTACAGCAAGAGGACTTGTTTCACGTAAAAAAAGCTTTATCCTCTGGTAAATTACCAATTTCTATTCTAGTTGAAATTCATAGAAAATATTGGGGCTGAGGGGTTTTGATTAGGAAATTTATTTAAATTAGCGAAAACAAAAAAAATATGACAGAACACAGAGTAGCTGACGAATACAGAAGAAATTCTCTAAGTCTTAAACCAGGAGGAGATGAGTTGACAATCTATTTAACTAATGGACAAATCCTCACCTACGACAAAATAAAGAACTATTCTAGATACATCGAAAGTCTAACCTTCAAAGATGATATCAAGAGAATAGATCTCAATGGAGAACTTCTTTATGATTTGACAAAAAGCGAACAAAGTAATTAAATAGTGGAAAATCCAAAAGTAAAAAAATTCATAGCCAAAATTGGTTTAGGGGGAGCAGTGGGAATGACCCTGTTTGTAATACTAGGCCTGATGATATTCAGTCCTATGTTGTTAATCGGAGGTCTGAATCTAATGGGATTTCCTGTTCCCTTCACGATCAAGACTATTTTTGGAGCAATTTTGGTAGTTCTTGTTCTGAGATCACCCTCCCAAAAATAGAATCTCTCTTGATGAACAGTTCTAGTTATTCTAATTAATAAAAAATTTAGGATATATAAAGAAAAAAAAATTCAGTGAGAATAGACAATTTTTCCCAATTTTCTGCTAATTTAATTCTTGAAAATTTTTCAAATCAATTTCTAGTTGATGTTGAATTGAATGAGGCTATCTCGGGGGGTGATTTAGAAAACACTCTCAGAAAAATTAAGGTTTTATGTAAAGACAAAGGAGTTGATTTCGATATGATCTGCCGACACCTAAAAATTAGAGAGGACGAAATTCCGGAATCTATTAAAAAAATGAATCTTAGTTCTGATGCAATAAAATTTTTAGATAATCAACCGAGCAGTTGGAGACAGAATACAAATGGAGAAATCTCAATGTATGGAGAATTCAGATTAAAACAAAGTGATGTTTTGTTATCTAAAAATGAAGATGGGATTCCTTATGATTTAGAACTTGACACTGTAGATGGACCTCTAAAAGTTAGTAGTGAAAATTTCAGTAATTTTGAGGGATTTCCAAAAAAAGCTTTCACAATCGAACTGAAATCTTGTACTGGAGTTACTTCTTTACAAGGATGTACCCCTGATGTTACAAATGTTTTTGATTGTTCTGAAACTAGTATAAGTAATTTAACCGGAGGTCCTAAAAACATAGTAACAAAATATATAGTAAATAATTGTCCAAACCTCACCTCGTTAGAAGGAGCCCCAGAAGAAGTTGTTGAATTTCAATGTCTTAATAATCCCAATTTAAAAAATCTAGTGGGATCACCTAGAAAGGTAAGAGATTTTAAGTGTGACGAATCCATCGATTCTTTCTCCGGGTGTCCAGAAGAGGTTACCAGAAGTTTTGAATGCAAAAATAATAATAAATTACAAACTTTGGTTTCTCTCCAAAAGAATCTCAAAAAAATCTCTCCGTACACTAGATTTTCATTTGATAAATGCGCTAATCTTTTCTCGTTAGAAGGAATTCCACTCTCTACAAAAGAAAATCTTATTTCTCTGACAGGGAATTTTTATCCCCGGGTTGTTATGATTGATTGCTTGAGATATGCCAAGGAATGGGGTAATTGGCCCTGTGCTTATCTGAACCTGTTAACCGATACAAAATGGAAAAGACTATCGGCGGTTCAAAAACAAGTACTCAGAGATTTACTGGAAGAACCCTCGTATTTGAAAGGAAAGATGAAAGAGTTATCTAAAATCTATAAATCCCATGTATGGGAGGATAAAGCAGTTGTAAGCTTAATACAAAAAATTGGTTTAAAAGAAAAAGATTTTAAGAATCTAGATGACTATTCTTTGCTAGACGATATGGGCATATAAAAAATGGAAAGAAAAAAAAATCCTTCAAGACAAAAAAATTGTCTTTTATGTACTTACTGTCTCCTGGAATTTAACAAAAAGGATTTGAAGGCAGCTTTAATCAGGTCTCATGAGAATAATACAATGTTAAGTAGAAACACATATTATGTTGTCATGTGTCAAAAATGTTCTGAATCCAGATCTTCTAAAATATTGGATTATAAGGAAATTTAAGATCTTTCGGGGTCTCCGTAAAAACTTTCCAGCAAGTAAGTTGAATCCGTTTCATCTTTGATAATTATCTTGTAAGTCAACGGAATCTTTGAATTTTCATTTCGCCTTAATACACAATTTTCTGTGTGTTTGGTAATCCTTGCATCGAAAATTTGATTCTGAATTTTTTGTACTAATTCTTCTAAATCTGCCAAAGAATACTTGCTTTCGTTGAAAACAAAATCCATGTACTGCCCACACCAGGATCTAAGTTCTTCTAAAATCAAAGGACTATTAATAGTTTTCCAAACGGAAAAAGGATCAGGAAAAGAATAGAATTCTACATAAACCAAATAAGATTCTTTCCCCTCCTTAATTTCAGAAACACAAAATGTAAATCGATGCTCGGATTTCAGGTCATGAGCCTTATTCATAGATTGATTTTTAAATACACAGAAATAGAACCTTTGATTAGAAGGTTCTATTCTTAGTCGGTAAAAGCTATTTTATTTCATCAAAGAGCAGCTTCTGCCAATTCCCAAAGTTGCGTGTTAATTTGGTTCACCCTTTCAAAATTTTTGATATTACTGGATTTTCTTATTTTCCCATCGAGACTGGTTAGATTGATTCCCCCCCGAACAAACTTTTCCTGAACGATATTGAACACATTCCAAAGATTAGGGTCCGAATCTTCTCCCCGAAGTGGTTTAAGAACATCGAAGTGTTTTATTAGGGGAGCAGATTCTTTATTACCCCACCTAATTATTTTTGCCTGATCCACATAATCACACTGTTCTTTCCAAGACAAAGATTTCTCACACATTAGTTTAACCTTTTCTGAAATAAAAGGAAGTTTTTTAGCAAATTCATCAGTGACTTTTTTCACCTCCTCCACGGAAAATTTTAGGTGTCTAGAAGCAAAATTATGGGATAGAGCGGTTGGAACTGTTAACCCATTCGAACAAACTAACCGATGGAGGCCAGTTCTGAGATTAAAGGGGGTTGAACCATCATGAGAATTAGAAATAAGAAGTTCTGGCAAGCAATCTCCAACCTGCGGTAACTCTTCAAGACCCAACCTGATAAAGTGTCTACCGTGGGGATCCCTACCCCTTTGGGAGGCAGAAGTTATTTTCCATCCTGAATTAAGAAATTTATCCAGAATCTCGATTGTGGGAACAAAAGAATACCTGGAAGAAACTTTGGGTGATCTATCGGTGGTAAAAATAGCCGGAACCGATTCTTGGATTTGATCTAATGAAAGTGTTTTCATATTTAAGATTTTTTTGTTTTGTTTTACTCCTCAAAAATAATACTTTTTCTCCAAAAGAGAAAATTTATTTTGGTTTTTTTTTCCGGAGGTTCCCAATTTTTTTTATTACAATAGATAGAACGGACTTTCCACTATCAAAAACACAAAAGATGAAAATTGAGGACCACCAGACTCGAAGTAGAATGATTTAGGAGTGGATGCGGTGCTTTCTTATTTACCCTAAAAATTTAGCCTTTATTTACCAGGTTGGATGTAAACTAAAATTTGATCGGGCAGGTTTTTTATCAGCCAGAGAATATTATCGTTCGAAACCCTGATACAACCACCCGAAGCTTTGATCCCTAATTTTTCTTCCCTGTTGGTACCGTGAAAATAAATAGATCTGCCGAAAGTGTTTCTATTTCTCGATTCTAGTCCTTCTAATTCAATCAGGCCTGTTAGAACTTCTGCCTGGTGTAATTTTCCTGCTTGATCTTTTCTGGTGGATTCTTGATTGGACCCTAATAAAATGCCAGAAGGTTTTTTACCGATGATGATTTCGTATTTTTTGCCATTAATTTTTTTCCCAATTCTAAAAAGTCCGATCGGGGTTTGGCCGGAATCCTCTTTCATCCCAAACCCCTTAGCTGCTGTGGAAACTGGCATTTTTTTAACTATTTGCCCTTTCTCATCGTAGTAAATCAATTCTTGAGTGGATCCTCTTACCAAGAGAAGAGGAGAATTTTCAGGCATAATTTTTTTTTGAAGTAATTGGGTTCTGATTTCAGAAGGACCGATGAGGTTTTCCCGAACTGTGATAAAACTCGTATCGGTTAAAGATGACCTAGAAGGATTTTTATACTGCTCGAAAAGTGAAAACGCCTGGATAAATTTCATTTTTTTTAGATAGATTTAGTCGATCCCAAAAGATTTCAGATCTTCGTAGTCTTCAATGTTTTTAAGAAATCCCTGTTTCATTTTTGAAACAACTTCTGTTTTAATTCCTTCAAATTCACGATAGGCACAAGAACTAGAAAAAAAATCCACTATTTTTTTGTATTCCAGATTTGATTTTTTTGAAGAATTAAACTTTTCTACCCACCATGTTGCTTGAAAAAAAGGCAGGGTTTCTAGAAGATTTTTAGCTGATTTAGTGCCTTGTGTTGCTGCTTTTACCCAACCCTTCGGATTCCAATCATCGATTCTAAAAGAGTCACAAATAAAACTTCCAACTCTCCAAGGAGCTCCAGCTAAAGAAGTGAGAGGGTTATTCCCACAATTAAAAGTTTCTTCTACGGAAATTGGAGCTCCCTGTAAATCTGTAAGATAATTGCCTGTTACTATATAATCTATTTTAACCTCTTGAGGGCCATTAGCTAAAGAGGTTAAATTGCAATTTAAACATCTGAATCCATTCCCAATTTCTTTAGGACTGTGATCTAATGAAACTAAACGTTTATTTCTTTCGAGAACGAAAAACCTTCCTACGTAATAGGGACTTCCTTCAAGGGAATCCAGGATTGAATTCGTCCAAAAGAAATCCCTCTCAACCCTTCCAAATTTACAATTGAACAAAAGGCCGTTCCAGTCAATGGATACTAATGAAGGGTCTTTAGAAACTAAAAAGTAACTGAGCGAACTATTTGAAACAGAATCAGAGACGTTGATGAAACCATTTGAGTCCATGGTCCAAGTACCATTCGTAATTTTATTCAGAATAAGTATTTCACCATGGGACAAAACTTTTGGATTCGACTCAAATAAAAAATACGGGATTAAGTGGTCCATGGTCTATATATTATACTTTCTGTAAAAATAAACAAGATTCTTTTTTCTGAAAAATTCACTATAAAAGAGTTGGATCAACAAATTTAGAACTTCTCCCCCTATTGGCTTTATCTTCAATTGGATTTGGTGTAACTTTTGTTTGTACTTGCAAGTTGTTTCCCGTTACTTGGTGCTCATGAAGTCTATAAAAAAGTAAAATCTCATCGCAAATCCAGAATTTGTATCCACTTTTTAAACCCCTTATCCAAAGATTCATGTCTTCTTTTGGAATTTCGTATGGGATGTATCTATTATGTTGCCAAAAAATTTTATTCATTGCAACACAGGGATGAGCAATAGGATTTAAACCTTTTTCCAACAGCTTTAGTAAATCCGATCCGTGTTTTTTAACCCCCACTTGGTGAACTATTTGATCAGTTCCCTCTATCTCTTGAATGTAACAAAAATCCGAAGAAACTAAATCATATCCGGAATCCAAGAAATTATTCTGAATCTCAAATCTACGAAGATCGTAATAGTCATCCATGTTGGTCAAAAAAACTCTGCTACACCCATCTTCAAAAGCTTTATCTAAAATAAAATTCAGTGCTTCTCCGTGGTTTAACAGATCGGTAGAGAAAAAATTCAGCATTTGGGAGGGATTAAATTTTTTCAGAATAGAAAAGTCTTTACCCCCGTAATTCAACTCATATATTTCGAAATTCTGTAGGGTTTGGCTCAAAATAGAATTAATACATTTTTCAATCCACTTCTGACTGTAAATTTCTTCAATGTTTTTGTGGAAAAAAACAACTCCTATTTTTTCTTCTATTAGATTATTCATGTCTTTTTTTTTATTTTAGAAATGCTCTTTTTTTTGTTCCAATCTGGTTTTTTTTAACTTTTCTTCAATCCTCCTCAAAATTGAAACAAAATTATCTAAAGCCCAAAATCTTTCAGATCTTGTAAACTCCTCAAATTATCCCCACTTTTTCCTTCAATTTCTGCATTGATTTTTTGGAAGAGCGGATTTTTTATTATTTGTGGATTCTGAGACAGTCCCAACCAAACCTGATTAAACCTTTTCCTGTCTTCCCGGTGGAGTTTTAGCCACCAGTTGGGATCTAGTTGAGGCAGAGTTTCTAGTAGGTTTCTGCCTTTTCTGTGAATTTGGTTTAGAGTACGGGTCCACCCCTCAAAATTCCAATCCCCCTTATCCAAATAAATCTCTTCACTAATAAAAGAACCTTCTAGAACGACTGGAGCACCTTCCAAAGAAGTTAAATTATTGCCCATTACATCGTAATTTCCTAAAACTACTTTAGGGCCTCCTACTAAGTTAATTAATTCGCAATATTTGGATTGAAAATCGTCTCCTATCTTGACTGGGGATCCTTCTAAGGTGGTCATTTTTCGGTTAAAAGCACAGTGAAGTTCAAGTCCAACCTCCCTAGGTGCTCCTTTCAGAGAGACCAATTGATTCCCTGAACAGGTAAAATAACCGGTAACTTTTCCAAAACTAAGGTCTTTAAAGTTTGATAGATCTTGATAGGAACATTGAAAATTTCCCTTAATGTTGACCAATTTAGTCTCAGGATTGTAAGTCCAAGCAGAAATTTTGAACGAGGGAGGATAACCCGCTGATCCCCCTGATGAAGTGAAGAGAGAGCCTGTTCCGCTACTAGGGCCCATTGTTCCAAGCCTAAATAAAGGAAAATCTGTTGTACCCTGATTTAGAAATTCTATTTGTTCTTCTGTCAAGAATTCACTGGGAGAATCAGATTCAAAGAGTTGATAAGTTTTAATGTGTTTCATAAAAAAAATTAGTTTGGAATTTTCACCGGGACTAGATTTTTATATATCTAAAAATTGAACCACATGTTAGCCAAAGACCAGTGTATTTCTCGGTTCCCAATGAATCCTTATTTAAACAGGTAGATAAATGGATCAAAAGAATTCCTTTTCTCATCGGGTGTTTAAGACCTTTGTTTTATGAATTTTCTGAATTTTTAACAAACGAAAGATATATAAAGTACATTATGAATTTTTTAGTTTCCCACTCCGAATTCCTGGCTGAAGCAAAATTAGCCAGAAAAAAAAGAAAAAACCCTTGTTGGTCAGGTTACCGGCAGGTGGGTTTAAAAACTAAAAACGGCAGAAAAGTTCCTAATTGTGTGCCCACAAGCCTCTCTGAGAGCCAATTAGATCCTTCCTCCCGCGATTACGGGAGGGTAGTTCGTAAATTTTCAAGAGGTGAGCATGAGGAAATGACCAATTATCTAAAAAATCTCCCCCAGGATTTGTCAGAAAGAATAGAGTTTGGAGCAGAAAAAATTCTAAATCGATTTGGTCAACTTTATGTCGTCAATAATCATTTTTTTTGCTCACCTTTACACGGTGTTTTTTTGACAGAGAACAATAGTAACTTAGGCTGGGAAGGATTCCTAAAAAGATTGGGTCTTTTTGGTGCTGGATGGTTACAAGAATATAAAATCTTAGGGGAGAAGAAATTCCAAGATACATACTTCAGGGAGAAAGAAAATTTAGATGAATTTCTGTTTCTTGGAAGTTCGATTTTATCCTAAAAAAAATTACAAGATGAAAATAATAAGCAATTGGGAGTTATTTTTAGAATCTCTTCGGAGAGACCCCGAGGACAAAGTAGATCTTTTCAAAATCACTACCAATTTTGTACCGGGAGAAAATTACAACGCCTATTCTGTCATGAAAGGTCAAAATGAAGAAAAGTGTAAGAGTGTCCACTCCCACGGGATTTTATCTAAAAAATCTTTGATTGACAGTAGAAACATAGAGAGTGATGAGAAATTTTTTCACCAATATGTTAGGGATTGGATCATGGAAACAGGGAGTTCTTCCGCTAGCGTTGATAAAATATCCCAGCGTTTAGAAGTAAAAAAGATAAACAAAAAAAAGAATCCAGAGACGGGACAATGGGAAAATACAACCGACAAACTAACCAGAAAAGAAGCCAATGAATTAAAAGCAATGGAGCTTAAAAAAGATCCTAATTCTTTTAAAGCTAAGATTCCTTTTGTTCAGAGTAATTTACCTAAAATAAAACAGCAAGACCAGATCAAATTTTCTCCTTTCGAAGTCATGCAGAAACAAAAAACAGATAAAAAATTTCACCTCCTGGCGGCAGACTCTCAGAAGTTGAAAAATCTATTCCAAGAAAATTTTATTGAGTTTTACAAAGCTGGAGAGGAAGATGATAATTACGCTCCACTAGAGTCGGATCAAATAGCCTACTGGTCCGGAATATACGAAGAACTTTTTGGAATATTAAAATCAGGAAGTTGGATTTGGAGTAGAAGTGGTAGGCCTGAGGTTATTACTGATCGAGACAATAAAGACTTCAATTTAAATCTGAAGATGAACCCTAATATTTTTGCACAACAGTTGAAGGAGATTGAATTTGATAGGAAAAGAAAATTAGAAGACTCCAAAGAATGGTCTGAATTTGATTTGAATCAATTGACTGTTGATGAGGAAGAGATTAAGAATTTTTTGCTGGCTGATAGAAAATCAGTCCTCCTCAGGGATGGTAGTGTCAGGGTTTCTATCAGCAGACCCAGACTAGATTCTGATAAAATTAGATTGATTTTTCAAAATAAAGGAGGTAAAAAATTGTCTGTTTCATCTCTTGTTAAACACAGAGGTGGGGATTTTACAATTTCTTTCAGGCAAGGGCCTAAAAGAGAAGAATTAAATACATCAATGGTTAATAAAATTATCAATTTTATCGATTCTGATGCCAAAAAAATCACACTAGGGGATTATGTTATTGTCAAGGATGAAAAACTTCCTTATAGAACAATTCCAGCTGAATTTGTAGAACTCTATGATTTCTTGCTTATGAATTATCAGAAATGGAGAGCTTCAAAAGGAATGGAACCTTTTTAGAATTAGCCTAAAAAAAATTTCCAATATCTTCCAGATAATCCAGGTTTTCTCTTCCTGACTCTGCTAAGGCTTCTTCCACCCGTTTGAATATTTCGGTTTTTCTACTGTCAGGATCTTGCCGATATTTTAACCACTGGCTGTTGAATTCTGATCTATTTGTTCTCCTGAGGGTCAACCAATAATCCACTTGTAGAAAAGGCAGGGTTTCAAGTAAGGCTCTTTCTTCGGCATCTAGGTTTCCATTTTTTAGCATCGCCGACCAACGAGCCAAATTCCAACCTCCTTTGGGCACGAAAAGGTTATTAATTGAAAAAAACCCCTTAACTACCAAAGGAGCTCCTGTCAGAGACTCTATAGGATTTTTTTGACCAGAAAATTCTTCTACTTCTATGGGTGATCCCTGTAAATCTCTCACCTTGTTATCAAAAAAATTGTAGCCTTTACCAACAATTCTTGGCCCTCCCTGTAAGGAATTTATTTTATTTTGGGAACAATCAAAATAGTCTCCCACTTTATGGGGAGAACCTTCTAAAGAGGTAAGAAGGTTAAATTGACAATAAAAAGAACCTTCCACTACTTGGGGGGATCCTTCGAGAGAGACCAGTTGATTCCGATCACAAAGAAAATCACCTATCACCGTCCCAAATCGAATCCCATTCAGAGATTCTAATTTTTCTGCTTCACAATCAAACGAGCCTTGCACATCCACCAGACCTGTCGCCGGGTTGACCGACCAGGAACCTTTAGTGTAACGATTCAGAAACTTCTCCTGCTGTGGAGTCAGAGAGTCGAAGTCTTGAGATTCGAACAGGAAGAAGGGTTGCAGATGCTGCATGAGACTCTATATATCCCTTACAGCTTAAAATCCTGCCAGGGATTGACATAAATGAGTTTGGTCCTCAGAGCCTGGATGGCCCGCAGCTGACCTGGATCCAGCTCCTGTTGGAGTCGGGCCTGCTCCTCTTCCCAGCCTGGGGACTGCCACAGGTCAGCCAGCTGGAGCAGGGTCTGACCATCCTGTTTGAGGTCTCCCTTCAGTCTGTTCAGCCAGAACTGGGCCCCGAAATCGGGCAGGGTCAGTACCAGCCGGCGAGCTGCAGGGTTTCCTTCCCTCAGCACTTGGAGCCAACCTTTTGGATTCCACTGACCATGACTTAACTGGAACTCATCACAGAAAAAAGCCCCTTTGACCGTCTGAGGTGCTCCAGCCAGGCTGGTCAGAGGGTTGTTGGAACAGTAGAAATTCCCTTCCACCGTCTGGGGTGCTCCGGCCAGGCTGGTCAGTTGGTTGTTGTAACAGCGGAAATCCCCTTCCACCGTCTGGGGTGCTCCAACCAGGCTGGTCAGAAGGTTGTTGGAACAGTAGAAATTCCCTCCCACCGTCTGGGGTGCTCCTTGCAAAGAAGTTAAACTATGTCCTGAAGTGCTGTAAGAACCTTTTACATCTCCAAACTGGATCCCCATGTCTTGGGGAGTTTTAGATAAGTCAATTTTTCCCAAAAAAAATCTCAGGGCTTTCCTCTTCTCCAAATTTAAATTCACATTACCTATCACATCAATTCGACCAGTTGTCGGATTTATTGACCAAGAACCCCAACACACATATTCTAAATATTTGACTTGATCTTCCGACAGTCCTGATGTGGCTTCTGACCCACGAGCTTTTAGTTCTGCTTTCCAAGTGTTCTCGATCTGGTCTAGAATTTTATACTCTTCAGGTGTGGGATGCCGACCAATTTTTCTTTTGAAGTAAGGTTTGTATCTTTTCATCAGATAAATCAACATGAGGGGCAGATCAGCATCACCCAAAGAAAGGCTGATACCCATCCCGCGTGCATGAGGGTAAGGAATAGGTCTTCTGACGTATCCAGCCTTGGTTAAGATGAAAAGTTTCCCGTCAGGAGCTTCAACCAAAAAAGAATCAGGACGTGTCCTGGGTCTAGTTGCTCGATCAACTTCTTTAAATCCCATGGCCTCTAGAGTGGACCAACTCTGAACATCAGATAATCTTTGAGGCCAAGACAAGGTCCTAGATTCAAAAAGCTGGCTGGAATATTCGGAAAAATCTTGAAGGTGGAACATACCAATTTTTTTTTACCAAAGAGAGTTCTACAGAAGGATTCTATTCTGTCTGTCGGGACTGACCAGAGCACCCCGAAATCGGGAGGTTGGTTTATATATCTTTTTGTTTATTTTTCATCGTGGTTTAGGTGTTGTGTGTAGCTATATATCTTTTTATTTGTATTTTTACAGAAATCTAGGAAAAGTCGGTTGTGTCTCTGAAACTTTAGGACTTATCAAAAGTAGAATAAGAATGCAAAGATTTGATTTGATCAATCGGCTCATTGAAACTAGAAGTTACAAGAGCTATTTAGAGATAGGACTAAGAAATCCACAAGACTGTTTTGACCACATTAGATGTGATCACAAACACTCAGTAGATCCTGGTTATGATTATGTGACCAATTTAGCTACTTACCCCTACACTTCGGATGAATTTTTTAAGTTGCTCAACGAGGGCAATTTAGATTTGCCGGCAGATTTTGATTGGGATCTGATTTTTATCGACGGTTTGCATCTGGCAGAGCAGGCTTATAGGGACTTTTTGAATTCCACAACTCATTTGTCTACTAGGGGGGCAATCGTTTTTCATGACACCAATCCTCCTTACTTAGATTTTGCCCGAGAAGACCCTCATAATTTTTCCACCTCAGCTGGCTCGGATTGGAACGGCACGATTTGGAAGGTCATCCAGCAAATTAGAACTCAGCCTCGAGGATTGGATGGCCGGGATTACTCGGTGCTCACGGTGGATACTGATTGGGGGGTGTCTGTCTGTTGGGCCAACCCTCCCGAGTCGCTTTTGTCTGAGAGGGTGAATTCTTTTTTTGAATTTAACAAGTTTTCCGAGCACAGAGATTTAATTTTGAATTTAAGATCTGTTTCTGAATTCGAGGAGTGGTTGACCATCTTCAGTCAGTGAGATTTAATCCCGAAATTTTCATCGAATATATAATATGATGTTTATGTACCCTAACTAACTGACCGTGTACCCCGCTCAAGTTGGGGATAAAAAAAATTGATTTATGATGTCCATGCTCCGGCGCTTCCGTGCTTTTCTCCGATTTCTTCGGACCCAGGTTCAACCAGATAACCAGACCCGGCCCTGTGCCTCCGATCCCACCCGACCTTGTACTTGTGGTCCTGGTTGTAATTCAATTCCTCGCTAATCCTAAATTTTTGAGTGTGTATTTTTCAGAAAATCAAATTATTTTAATTTCTTGTCATTGTGACACAGACCATAAACTTCAGGTTTTAATTGATAACATTGAAGACATCAAACGCATTTTACCAGGGTCTCACCTGGCTGTTATTTCCTCTTTAGAATTGCCTGGCAGGATCATCAGGGAAGTGAATTACAGTTTTATCACTCAGGAAAATCCTGTGTTGGTCTGGCCCCAAAAATCAATCGTTTATTGGAGAACCCATTTTTACGAAAACCAATGCATTCAAGTTGTAAATTCTACCCCAGACTATGGATATGCTGCTTTAAATCACTTGAAAAGATTGGGCGAAATTTTCCTGAATTACCCCTATTCTTCTTTTCTGTGGATGACTTACGATGCTCTTTTAACACCGGAGATCGTTGAAGAAATTGTTCACAGTACAACTTCTCTTTTTTTTCCAATGACCAGAGATCATAAACAAGTTAAATTTGAAGTGGGATTACAATTGGCTTTGATGTCTAGAGAAGATCTGTCGCGGGTGATTGAAAGAATTACCTTGGAAAATTATTTATCTGATTCCAACTGGTGTGCTGAAATTTTTTTTCAGAAGCAAATCATAGAACCCTTGAATTTGAGGATTTCTTCTCAATTGGTGGGAGATTTAGTTTGTACAGAAAATGAACCTACCAACCATTCCATGGTACCAGGGGTTTGCTTCACTATTTTATTGGAACACAATTCTCTGACCAACGTTCGAATTTTTTTCTGGAATTGTGCAGTGCCTTTTATCTTGAGAGTGAACGGCAAGTCTATCCCCTTAGAGGTGAATCCCAACTTAATGTTAGATCTGGAATGGAACAGGGAATCTTTATGGGAATTGTCATTGGAGGTTGAAGGTACAGTCTATTGTCACCTCCAAAAAATTCAAACTCATTCACATTCTTTTCACACTGTGCTGTCTTAACAAACCCGGGGAGGTGTTAACACGGCTCGATGATAATTCTCCCTGCCCGGGCGGGACTCGCGGGCGAGATCCCAGGCCAGGGGGCTGAAACAAACTCCGGCCCGAACAACTAAAAGCATCAAAAAAAAACATGGCAGCCA
>Ga0214917_10001399_pt1 | contig 30966 bp, 21 predicted proteins | sample LL_1208_BB_MetaG_FD_177983 | JGI IMG/M metagenome (GOLD analysis project Ga0214917, IMG submission 177983) | Freshwater microbial communities from Lake Lanier, Atlanta, Georgia, United States - LL_1208_BB | ecosystem: Environmental > Aquatic > Freshwater > Lake | place: USA: Georgia | collected... | reverse complement strand
GTCGCGGCTGCCTTGGGTGAGACGATCGCTCTCGTCCGTAACCGTGGTTTTCACATAGACAGTCGCTCGGCCGGCTATGAGCCGACGTGTGCTGGCTTGCGATGCCAACGAGATGCCGATGACGGCGCCGATGCCCTCGATCTCGCGACCTACGGCATCGACTGGGACGCCGGCGATGACTCTCGGCTTCGCCGCCGTACACGGCGGCTGAGCGGCAGGCGGATCCGTCGCAGGGTGGCGTAACGACCACGGCGGCGAACACGACCGGCGGCGTGCCGACTGGGGCCGACGTGGCACCCGAGCACGCTGCCGGTTTTTCTTTCCCTGACCGCGAGCCTTCTATGATCATCACCAATCCCACGAACGGGAATCCGTACCCCGAGGACGACGACGCCAAGAAGCGAAAGGACCGCATCGGCGCCAATCCGCCCTACCGGATCGGCCACACCGTACGCTTCCGGAAGCTCCTCGCGGAATTGATTGCCCGCCGCATTATTGCCGCACGACGTGGTCTGCCTGATGCGGGCCACGAGTCGGAGCGGTGAGCCTATGGTCCCAATGCCGGGGTCGGGTGCTCGCGGCCCGACCCCGGCCATTGGGCCCGGAAAACAGCTTGAAAATAAGGAGAAAAGTATTTGGTTTTTGAAACCCCTCTTGGGACAATGGAGGCTTCGGAACTGGACCGACGGATCGACACCAGTCTCAAGGAGCGAGACATGATCGCAACGCCATCGCTGGATCTCTACATCGCGGCTCTCGAGAGCGACGCGACGACTCTCATGCGGCGGATCGGCTTCGACGACCGCATCGGTCGGAAGCGGATCGCGGACCTGATCGACGACATGTACCTGACCGAGCTGATGGTGATCGTCCAGCTCGTGAGATGGTACGAAATCGGCCTGCTGAAGCCGGAGGAGATCGACGTGCAGCATCCTACCGTTCTCATGATCGATCTGCGGCGGCGGATCGCAGCGTCGCCGAAGACATATGTGGTGTCGCCCGTATTGCTCGACACCCTCGGGCAGATGATGGCGTGGTGGAGCAAGAACACGATCACGTCTGCGTGGCGGTCCGTCAAAGCTCATGTGCGCCTCGCCGACGAGCCGGCCAGCGGGCTGTGCAATGCGCTGGCAGAGTTTCTGTGGCAAGTGCGTGATGTGTTGGTGGCCACAGGAAGCAACCCCAATCAGATCAATGAGGTGCAGTCATGACGAGTCGACCAAAGAACCGCGGTCTGTCGTACTACCGCCGAAGCGACGACAAACAGGAGGCATCACTGGGGCAGCAACACGGGTGGGCCCGTGAAGCAGCCGACAAACGCGGCGTCACGTTCCGCGGCACGCTCGCTGATGTCGAGGAGATGCGACGGCGGAGGCAGATTCACTGCCAAGACATCTACATGGATGACTCCGTCACAGGTGGAGATCTGTCTCGGCCAGGGTTCCTGCAATTCCTCGCCGATGCAACGAATGATCGAACAGTCTCAGAGGTGTTCGTTTTCAAGCGGGATCGACTAGGCCGGCCGCAGGACGTGCTAAGGATGGTGATGCTGGAAAGAGACCTGATTCTCAGCGGCGTCACGCTCGTCACACACGACCGGGTGTACACGCCAGAAGACGTGAAAGCCAACGAGATGGCGTATCTGATAACGAGCCTCGTCGAGTATCAGGAGCACGGCAAGTTCTCGCCACGTCTTGGCGATCGGATGATCTTTATTCAGTCGGCGATGGCGGCAAAGGGGTACAGCACTGGCGGTCGGGCACCGTACGGATTTGCCCGAGCGCTGGTCGGTCCTGAGGATGAGTTTGTTCAGTGGCTTGACGATGGTGAGAAAATCCGTCGTCCGGGGCACCACGTGCGGTTCCTTCCATACGACATCGACAAGTTGCGGATCTGGATCATGATGCTCGGCTGGCGAGCGGGTGGTGAAGGCTACAAGAGGATCGCGAACAAACTGAACAAAATGGGAATCGAGGCCCCCGACGCTGGCCGCGAGCGGTCTGATCACGGGCAGCGGCATCGCGTTCCCGGACTGTGGCATCCGACCACCGTTCGTGATCTCTGCAGCAACCCGATCATCGCGGGCATCAAGCAGTACGCGAAGCGATCGATGGGGCGTTATCGCCGCGTGGGGCCGGAAGGCCCGCGGGAACTTTGCGAGGCGGATCGGGGAACGAACGGCCAGCCCCGTACGCTCGAGAATCCGCTAGAGCTTCGCGTGCGGGCGGAAAGCGGAGGCGAGGCGTTCGTAGACGCGGCAGCATGGGAAGCCCTGCAGCCGATAGGCCGTTCGCAGGTGGAGGGTCGGCGAGACGGAGGCCGGAAGTCCAAAAATCCTGATCGCTATCCGCTATCGACAAGAATCATCGACCTGACTGATGGGTGTGGCAGCACGCTGCATGGACGAAAGTCAGGTGAGCGATTGGTCTACGAGTGCGGCCGCTACGTGAACTCTGGTGCGGCGGAATGCCACCATAATTCGGTCGATGCTGACGCGATGCTAAAACTGGTTCTCGATGCGCTGGTCGAATGCGTCACGAAGGCAGGCGGCCGCGAAGCCATCCGCGAGCGACTCTTGGCGAAGGCCCGAGCTGAGGCGGCCGGTGAGGCTCAACGCGAGGAGGATGCCGCGCTGCCCCGTCTTCGGCGGCAGCTCGAGGAACTTGATCAGGACCTCGCCACGGCCAGGCATCGTATGGCCCGCGAAAAGGACGATGCCAGGTATGAAGCCCTCGCCAAGGCCTTCGACGAGATGCAAGCCGAGCGTGACAAGACGGCCCGGCGGATCGACGAGTTGACCACGCGGCCGGCCGAGGTAATCGGGGCGGCCAGCCCCGAAGAGAAGGTTGACGCGCTGATGGTCGCGATCGACGAGTTGGCGACCGTCACGACCGACGAAGCGGCGAGGCAGCGGATTCGACCGCTGGTGCTCCGGCTTGGGATCTGGATCGGTCTCGACTTCGAGGCGGCGATGATGGGCAAGCGGGAGGTGCGGCGGCTCCGCCGAGGCGTCATCGCCTTCGGTCAGGACAATCTGCCGGTGCGGATTCACGGAGCCCGGCACGTCGACGCAGCCGAGTCTCTGCCAGCCATCGCGCCGCCGCGTCGGCTGGCGGCCCAGCCGCTTCGTCGGCTGGATATCATCGCCGCGGAAGCCGCCACGGCGGTGAGCGGCGAGCATGATTCTCTGGAAGCCCCGGCGTGTTGCCGGGGCCCGTCGGACGAACCCTGTGCCTCAGGAGGCGATGGCACCGGGAAAGACCGCACGGACGAACCCATCTCCGGGATGGGGCAGTCTCATACGGTAAGTGATGTCGGGGCGACTGGATTCGAACCAGCGACCTCTACGTCCCGAACGTAGCGCTCTAGCCAGGCTGAGCTACGCCCCGAGCGGTGCGGCAGGGGCCGGGATGAACCGGCTTCGGGCAGCACGCGGGAAGTGAGCCATGAGAATACCTGCCGGAGCATCGGCGGGCAACGGCAGCCGATTTCACGGCCCCGCCGGGCCGACTACTCGACCGTCACGCTCTTGGCCAGATTCCGTGGCTGGTCCACGTCGCAGCCGCGATTGACCGCGATGTGGTAGGCGAGCAGTTGCAGGGGAATCACGGCCAGCAGGGGCGAGAGGGCGTCGAGCGTCTCCGGAATCTCGATCACGAACTCCGCCAGCCGCTTGACCTCGGCCTGCCCAGGCGTGGTGACCGCGATCACGCGGCCCTGCCGGGCCTTCACCTCCTCGATGTTCGCCAGCATCTTGTCACTCGTGTGGGCCGTGGCCGCGATCACCACCACGGGCATCAACCGGTCGATCAGCGCGATCGGCCCGTGCTTCATCTCGGCGGCCGGGTAGCCCTCGGCATGGATGTACGAGATTTCCTTGAGCTTGAGCGCGCCCTCGAGGGCCACCGGGAAGTTGAACGAGCGGCCCAGGTAGAGGAAGTTGGGGGCGTAGGTGAAGCGGTCGGCCAGCGTCTTGATCGCCCGCTCCTGCGCCAGGATGGCGGTGATCTTGTCGGGGATGGCGGAGAGCTCGTCGGCCAGGGCCGCCGCCCGCTCCCGATCGATCGTGCCGCGGCGGTGGGCCAGGGCCAACGCCACGAGCACGAGCGCCGTGACCTGGGCGGTGAACGCCTTGGTGGAGGCGACGCCGATCTCCGGACCGGCATGGGTGTAGACGCCGGCGTCGGTCTCGCGGGCGAGCGTGGAGCCCACCACGTTGCAGATGCCGAGCGCGAGAGCGCCACGACTCTTCGCCTCCCGCAGGGCGGCGATCGTGTCGGCTGTCTCGCCGCTCTGCGAGATCGCCAGCAGCACGTCGCGATCGCCCAGGAGCGGTTCACGGTAGCGAAACTCCGAGGCATACTCCACCTCGACCGGCAGCCGGGCCAGGTGTTCGATCAGGTATTCGCCCACAAGGCCCGAATGCCAGCTCGTGCCGCAGGCGGCGATCGTGAGCCTGGGCGCGGCGGCGACCCGGTCGAGCACCTCGGAGAGACCGCCGAGCTGCACTCCGCCCCCCGGCAGCAGCCGGCCCCGGAGGCAGTCGGCGATCGCCCGCGGCTGCTCGTGGATCTCCTTGAGCATGAAGTGGGGATAGCCGCCCTTCTCGATGGCGTCGAGGGAGAGGGCGAGCTCGTGCACCTCCTTCGTGAGCGGCACGTCGTCGATCGTGCGGACATCGCAGCTGCCCGGGCCGACCACGGCCAGCTCACCGTCGTCGAGGTAGACCACCCGGTTCGTGTATTCGACGATCGGCGTGGCGTCGGAGGCCACGAACGATTCGCCCGCGCCCAGCCCGACGAGCAGGGGCGAGCCACGGCGGGCCACGTAGAGCCGGTCGGGTTCTCTGGCGTGCACGATCGCCAGGCCGTAGGTGCCGGCCACCTGCCGGAGGGCCAGCCGGATCGCCGCCTCGAAGGAAAGCGTCGGGTCGGCCTCCAGGATCTCCTCGATCAACTGCACCACCACCTCGGAGTCGGTCTGGCTGCGGAACGAGCGGCCCTTGGCGGAAAGTGTCTGCTTGAGGGAGGCGTAGTTCTCGATGATCCCGTTGTGGACCAGCGCGATCGCGCCTGACTGGCTGAGGTGGGGATGGGCGTTGACGTCGTCGGGCGGGCCGTGCGTGGCCCAGCGGGTGTGGCCGATCCCGAGCGTGCCCGCCGGCGGGGCGGCGGCGATTCGAGCCTCCAGATCCCGCACCTTGCCGGCGGCCTTCGCGACGTGCAGTCCGCCGTTCAGGACGGCGATGCCGGCCGAGTCGTAGCCCCGGTACTCGAGCCGACCGAGGCCCTTGAGGAGAATCTCCCGGCAGTCACGCGATCCGACGTAGCCGACGATGCCGCACATTCCGTTGCCTTCGTCTCGGGGACGGCCGCCACGATTCCCTTCGCGTCGGCAGACGGTATTCTACCCGCCCGAGCCGAGTGTCCCTCCCGGCGACAGGAAGCCGAGCGCCTTCCGGTGCTGGAACAGCAGACTTTGATGCCAGTGCCACGGGTGATTTTGTTCGAGGATGCGGCGGCCGCCCACCTCCAGCCGCTCACGCTCACGCGGCCGGTCTGCGACCTGCGGGTCGGCCTGCTGACGATCCGCGAGCGGTGGGAGCAGGCCCTCGGCGTGGGCGGCGCGACGGGCCCGCTCCGCCCCCACCTGCACGGGCTGTTTCCCGCACCGGCGCGGCGGCCCGGCGCGGCGATCTGGGTGAACGCCCGCTACCTGCCGACGCCAGACCTCGGCGCAAAAATCGGCAAGGGAAGCTTCGGTCACCTCCGCTCGGGTGACGACCTCGTGGCGGCCGAGGCCACCGCGACGGAGTCGGCGGCGTGGCTCGCCAAGGGGCGGCCGGAGCCACGGGGGCGGGGGCGGCGAACACCGGGTGAACCCGTGCGGCTCGCGCATCCCTGGGACATCTCCCGGCTCGCACCCGACGCCATCCGCGCGGAGGCGGCGACCGTCGGCTGGCCGCCCGGCCGCGGTGCCGGCTGCAGTTCCGCGGCGCTCGTCGACCGACCCGACGGGCTCTTCATGCACCCCGCGGCCGTGGTCGAGCCCGGTGCGATTCTCCTGGCCGACGAGGGGCCGATCCTGCTCGATGAAGGCGCGCGGGTGATGGCCGGGGCGATGCTCCGCGGGCCGGTGGCGGTGGGCCGCGGGGCGACCGTGCGGATGGGGGCGCGGATCTACGGGGGCACGGTGATCGGGCCGCAGTGCAAGGTGGGGGGCGAGGTCGCCGCGACGGTGTTTCACTCCTACTCCAACAAGGCCCACGAGGGCTACGTGGGCAACTCCGTCTTCGGCCAGTGGGTGAACCTCGGCGCCGACACCACCGCCTCGAACCTCAAGATGACCTACGGCACGGTCAAGATGCTCGACTGGCCGACGGGGGTGGAGATCGACACCGGCGAGCAGTTCGTGGGCGCGATCATGGGCGACCACTGCAAGACGGCGATCAACACGATGCTCAACACCGGCACGGTCTGTGGCGTGTCGTCGATCATCCTCGGGGCCGGGTTTCCGGCCCGGGCCCTGCAGTCGTTCAAGTGGGTGCAGCCCTGGGCGGTCACCGACTACCGGCTCGACAAGGCCCTCGTCGACATGGAACGGATGATGGCCCGCCGCGGCGTCGCCCTCACCCCTTCCTACCGCCGCATGATGACGGCGATCTACGAGCTGGGGCGGGGCTAGGGAAACAAAGTGGCCAGCGACGGCCCAATCACCGCATCATCGATTGATCGCGACGAATGGATCGCGACGGGTTGCCCATGCCAATCGAGCGTCCGGCGAGATGGCATGGGCAGCCCGGAGCCCGCGCCGATCACTCGGCGGCCGACACGCAGATGAGTTCGCGGTCGTTGCGGGCGTAGATGCACCGGTTGGCGAAGGCCGGGTGGCTCCAGACCACCTCGCGGCCGAAGCACTCGTTGGTCGGGTCGAGGAGGTGCGTCCGGCCGAGTTCCTCGTACTTCTCGGGTGAGAGCTTCGCCAGGATCAGGTCGCCGGTCTCGGAGAAGATCCACGTGCGCGGGCCGTCCGCCTGCGGATCCTGCCGCACCAGAAACGCGGTGCCGTGCTTGCTCCGCCGCTCGCCGCCGGTGGTGGGCTCGAGCGTCTCCCAGAGCCGCTCGCCCGTCGCGAGGTCGACCGCCGTCAGCATCCCCGTGAAGCAGTCGCAGCCGTAGAGGGTCTGGCCGGCGATGAACGGGGTGCTGTTGGCGCAGTAGACGGCGGTCTTGGGCCCGCCCATCCAGACGAGCTCCGGCCCCGCGTTGGTGGCAGAAAGGCGAAACAGTCCGCCCACGGCGCCGATCCCGCCGGCATAGAGCACCCGTCCGGCGGGCGTGTCGGCCACCTGCGGGGCCATGATCGACATCCCGTAGTCGGGCTTGAGCGGCTGCGACCAGAACACGCGGCCGGTCGCCGGATCGAGCGCGTTGAGCTTGTCGGCGTCCCAGATCACGAGCTGCCGCGAACCCCCGGCGTCGATCATGGTGGGCGGGCAGTAGCCGCTCTCGCTCGCCGAGAGGGCCCGCCACCGCTCCACGCCGGTCGCCTTGTCGAAGGCCACCGCCACGCTGCCCTCGCCGCCGACCAGGCAGATCAGGAGATCGCCCTCCACGAGCGGATGGCCGCAGAAGCCCCACAGTGGCGTGGGCGCGGCGTATTCCTTCTTGAAGTCCTTGGCCCAGGTCACGCGGCCGGTCTCGGCGTCGAGGCAGGTGAGGTTGCCCTCGGCCCCGAGCGCGTAGACCTTGCCGCCGGAGACGGTGGGCGTGCACCGCGGGCCGGAGGCGTAGGAGATCGCGTAGGGGCAGTCGTATTCGTGCTTCCAGAGCAGCCTGCCGGTGGCCGCGTCGAGGCAGAGGATCCGCTCCCGGCCGGCGAGTTCCACGCGGTCGTTGGGGCTGTTGGCGAGCTCCCCGCCTTCCGGCCGCTCGTAATCCATGAGATAGACGCGGCCGGCCGCCACGGCCGGGCCGGAGTAGCCGCCGTGCACCGGCACCCGCCACTTCACCGGCAGGCCGCCGGCCGGCAGCGTCTGAACGAGGCCCTGCTCCCGCCAGACCCCGTCCCGCCGCGGTCCCATCCACTGCGGCCAGTCGTCGGCTTGGGCCGGGAATCCGCCGTTCAGAAGCAGCAGGCCCAGGCACACCGACCCTGTGAAAACCTGGCGAACTCGGCTGAGATGGGGCATGGCGAACCCTTCGCGTCAGGAGACGGTCGCGGCCAGTTGCGGCAGGTCGGTGCCCACATCGATCCCCTCGGGACGCCAGTCGACGAGTTCGAGTTCGGCGGTGCGCCGCCCTTGAAACTCGTTGATCTTCGGCTTGAAGGCGACGTGGAAGGGTTGGCCCGGCGGCGGCAGGTGCGGCAGCCAGTCGGCCCCGCCGAAGGCCACGCCGCGGATCTTCGTGCCGTGTTGTACGAGCCGCATCGCCAGATGACGGCCGCCGCCGCCGATCGCCCGCGGCGGCTCGAGGAGCGCCACCCGCGACGCGCACAACACCGGCCGGCGGTTGCCCTGGCCGAACGGGGCGAGCTGCTCGATCTGCTCGACCGCATGCAGCGAGAGCCCGGCGAGCGTCGTCTCGCCGTCGAGCGCGAGCTGGGCGCGGCGGAGCTCGGCCGGCATCCGGGCCGCCACCTCGGCCACGAAGGCCTCGCGAAACTCGTCGATCCGCCCCTCGTCCACCCGCAGGCCCGCCGCAGCGGCGTGACCGCCGCAGGTGACGAGCAGCCTGCGACAGGGCATCAGGGCCGCGTGCACGTCGAAGCCGGACACGCTCCGCACGCTTCCCGAGGCGACGAGCCCCTCGTGGGCCCCCTGGGCGATCACCACGACCGGCCGGTGGAATCGTTCGGCGAGCCGCCCCGCCACGATCCCCACGACACCCGCGTTCCAGCCGCGATCGGCCAGCACGAGGGCCGCGTCGGCCTCCGGATCGAACTGCTCGAGCGCCTGCTTCGTGGCCGCGAGGAGAATGCTCCGCTCCTCGGTCTCGCGGCGGGTGTTGAGTTCGTGGACGTAGCTCGCGAGGCTCTCGGCCCGGGCGGCGTCGGCCGTGGTCAGGAGCTCGATCCCCTTGGCCGCCTCCCCGAACCGCCCGGCCGCGTTGAGCCGCGGCGCCAGCCGGAAGGCCACATCCTCGCTCTCGAGCGCCCGCTTTTCGTGCAGGCTCGCGAGTTCGAGCAGCTTGGCCAGTCCCGGCCCGCCCCGGGTCCTGAGGCACTCGAGGCCCCGCCGCACGATGATCCGGTTTTCATCCAGCAGCGGCACGACGTCGGCCACGGTGCCGAGCGTGGCCAGGCCGATCCCCCGCAGCAGCATCTCGCGGAGCCGCGGCGTGACCTGCTTCGAGCCGCTGGCCCGCGTGGCGATCGCCCAGGCGAGCTTGAAGGCCACGCCCGCGCCGCACAGCTCGCCGAAGGGGTAGGCCGTGCCCGGCAGCCGCGGATGCACGAGCACGGCCGCCTCGGGCAGCGTGTCGGCGAAGGAATGGTGGTCGGTGACGATCAACTCGAGGCCGAGGTCACGGGCCCGCACCGCCTCGGCCACGCTCGCGATCCCGCAGTCGACCGTGACCACGAGGCTCGCCCCCTCGGCGGCGAGCTTCTCGAGCGCCTCGGCGTTGAGACCGTAGCCCTCCTCGAACCGGTTGGGCACATACCAGCGAGGCTTCGCGTCGAGGGCCTCGAGGCAGCCCACGAGGATCGCGGTGGCGGTCATGCCGTCGGCGTCGTAGTCGCCGTAGACCACGATCTGCCGCCCGGCCTTCACGGCCGCCAGGATCCGGTCAGCCGCCTCGGGAACGCCCGGCAGCGTCTCCGGGTCGCGGAGGTCGGTGAGGCCGCCGGAGAGAAACGCCTTCACGTCGCCCGGCCGGGTCACGCCCCGGGCCACCAGGAGCGCCGCCACGAGGCTCGGCACTCCGGCCGACCGCTCGAGCGCCGCCACGGCCGCCGCGTCGTGTGGGCGAACATGCCACCGTTTCGGCATCGGCCAGACTCCTTTCTGCAGGCCGGCAGTATATCGCCTCCGGCCATCGTTATATTGGCGGACTCGTTTGCCGCGTCGCCGGAGTTTTTGCCATGCCGCTCGCCGACATCCCGCTGCCCGTCCTCGCCGCGAAGCCGAAGCGGGACACCGTCGCCAAGGACAAGGTGCTGTGCGAATACTGCACGGCCAAATGCTGCCGCTACTTCGCCCTGCCGCTCGAGACGCCGACCACCCGCGAGGAGTTCGAATACATCCGCTGGTTCCTGCTCCACGAGCACGCCACCGTGTTCACGGAGGAGGGGGAGTGGTACGTCTGCGTGCATACCGTCTGCAAGCATCTGCAGGACGACCACCGCTGCGGCATCTACGAGACCCGTCCGCAGATCTGCCGGGAGTACACCACCGACGACTGCGAGTACGAGGACGACTGGGTCTACGACCAGTACTTCGAGACGCCCGAGCAGGTGGTGGAATACATGGACGCGGTGCTCGGACCCGGGGGTGAGACGATCGGCGACGGCCGCAGGAAGAAAAACCGCGGCCGGTCGATCCGGGGCCCCAAGCCGCCGCTGCTGCAGATCCTGTGATGATCCAGCCCCGCACGCTCAAGGGTTTTCGCGACCACCTCCCGGCCCAGGCGCTCGCCCGGGAGCGCGTGCTCGACGTGGCCCGCCGCGTCTACCGCTCCTACGGCTTCGCGCCGATCGACACGCCGGCGCTCGAATACCTCGAAATCCTCACCGGCAAGGGGAGCGAGGAGACCGACAAGCAGCTCTACCGGTTCACCGACCACGGCGGCCGCGAGGTGGGGATGCGGTTCGACCTGACCGTGCCCTTCGCCCGGTTCGCCGCCCAGCACGTCAACGAGCTCGGCCTGCCGTTCAAGCGGTACCACATGGCCACGGTCTGGCGGGGCGAGAACACCCAGCGGGGCCGGTATCGCGAGTTCATGCAGTGCGACTTCGACACGATCGGCACCACCAGCCCCGTGGCCGACCTGGAGATGGTGCTCGTCGTCCACGATCTCTTGGCCGCCATCGGCGTGGAGCGGTTCACGATCCGCGTCAACGACCGGCGCGTGCTCGGCGGCGTGCTCGGGCGGCTCGGCCTCGCGGAGCAGGCCACTGGCGTGCTCCGGAGCCTCGACAAGCTCGGCAAGGCCAGCCCCGAGGCGGTGGCGGCTGAGCTCGCGGCGCAGGGCGTCGCCGAGACCGCCGCGGCCACGCTGCTGGAGATGGCCGCGCTCTCCGGCCCCGCCGCCGACGTGCTGGGCCGGCTCGACGCGCTCGTGGGTGAAGGCGGGCCGGGGGCGGCGGGCGTGGCCGCCCTGCGCGGGATCGTCGCCGGCGCTTCGGCCGCGGGCGTGCCGGCCGGCCGCGTCGTGATCGATCCGGGCATCGCCCGGGGGCTCGACTACTACACCGGCATCGTGCTGGAGAGCTTCCTCGACGACCTGCCGAGCCTCGGCAGCATCTGCTCGGGCGGCCGCTACGACGACCTCGCCGGCCTCTACACGAAGCAGCCGCTGCCGGGCGTGGGCGCGTCGCTGGGCATCGACCGACTGCTGGCCGGCCTCGAGGAGCTGGGGCAGGGGGGCGGTTCCGAGACGCCGGCCGAGGTGTTCCTCGCGCATTTCGACGCGGCCCACCTCGCCGACTACCTGCGGATCGCGTCGGCCCTCCGGCGGGCGGGCGTCGCGGTCGAGTTTTTCCCCGAGCCGAAGAAGCTGGGCCAGCAGCTCAAGCTCGCGAGCAAGCGGGGCATTCCGGTGGCGGTCGTGATCGGCGGCGACGAGTTTGCCGCGGGCACGGCCCAGCTCAAGGACATGGCCTCCGAGACGGCCACGACGGTCGCCTGGCACGGCGACGACGCGGTGCTCGTCGCGGCGGTGCGGGCGCTGCTGGCGACGCGGGGCCGGTAGGCGGCTGGGCGGTTCGCCTCGCCGCCCGGCCCGTTCACTCGCCGTCGGCGAACTTCCGCTCGAGGCGGGCCAGTTCGGCCGCCACGGCGGCGGCGTCGGCCGGCCGGTCCGCCTTGCGGTGGGCCATCAACCGCATCACCAGGTCGCAGACCTCGCGCGGCGTCCGCGGGGCCGCCTCCGCCAGCGGCGTGGGCGTGCCCTTGGCGATCGAGGCCAGCATCGCCACCATCGACTTGCCTGCGAAGGGCAGCCGGCCGGAGAGCAGTTCGTAGAGGATCACCCCGAGGCCGAACAGGTCGCTCTTGGCGTCGAGCGACTCCTCCCCGATCCGCTCGGGGGGCATGTAGGCGGGCGTGCCCACCACGGTGCCCTCGACGGTCAGCTTCGCCGAGTCGTCGGCCGCCGCCCGGGCGAGGCCGAAGTCGATGATCCGGACGCTGCGGCGCGGGCCCTCGAGGAACACGTTGTCGGGCTTGATGTCGCGGTGCACGAGGCCCCGGTCGTGGGCGGCGGCGAGCCCTTCGGCGATCTCGCGGCCGATCCGCAGCGCCTCGCTCAGCGACACGGTGACGACCGCGGCCCGGTAGGCGTTGAGCGTCTGCCCGTCGAGGAGCTGCATCACGATGTAGGGCAGCCCCGCGTGCTCGCCGACCGCGTAGATCGCGAGCACGTGCGGATGCTCGACGGCCGCGGCGGCCCGCCCCTCCCGCAGAAACCGCTGCCGTGCCCCCGCATCCCGCGCCCGTCGCCGGGTCATGACCTTGATCGCCACGCGCCGGTCGAGCCGCTCGTCGTGGGCCAGGTAGACCCGTCCCATCGCACCGGCGCCGACGAGCCCCAGGATGCGATGACCACCGATCGCGGCCGGGACCGGATCGTCGGCCGCGTCGTCGTCGTCCGGAAGCAGGCCCGGGTCGGTGTCGATCGCGTCGGCCGCCTCCGAATCGGTGCCGGGCGGCAGCGCCACCGTCTCGAAGAGCGGCGAGCCCGAGGCGTGGGTGTCGCGGCCCGCGACGCGGATCACGAACGTGCAGAACGGGTCGCCGCGGAGCATGCAGCCCGGTTCATCAATCTCGACCGTCTCGCCGAAGTGGCGGGCGAGGCCCCGCACCAGCCCCGAGGCGAGAAGGCAGAGCCGTCGCCGCGAACTGTAGACCAGGTGCAGTTCCTCCGGGCCGATCCGCACGGCCTCGAGCACGGGCGGTTCCGCCCCGGGCTTTTCGACCCGGACCATCGCGTGAATCAGCTGCTCGGTGTGTTCCACGAGATCGAGCGTCCGCCAGGCGGGATCGACGAGCGGCCCGGCCACTTTCACGAGGTGGGGCGCCAGGAACTCGCCGAACCGCGTCACCGTCTCGCCCAGGGGCTCACCGGTGGCGTCGGCGACCGCCTGCAGGAGCGCCACGGCGTCGGCGTCGGGGTAGGAACCGGAGGGCAGGTAGTGGCCCGCCTGCCGCACCACGCTCGTCTGGCCGGACCCCGCGCCGGCCGCGGGGGTGAGCCCCTTCGGCAGCGACTCGGCGAACTTCCGGATGTAGAAAAAGATCAGCCCGTGCACGACGGTGACATCCGATGACGGACTGGTTGCCGGGGGTTTCCTCCCCGCGACCGCATCCTATCACCGGCCATCCACCGCCGAAAGCAGCCGCCGTGGGGGCTGGGTGGCGGCAGTGTCCGGACAGATCCGCCGCCGGTAGATCGCCAGCCCGTGGACGGCGTGGTAGAGGCCGCCGCACTCCGCGTCGACGTCGCTCGTCCGCTCGAGCAGGGTTACGAGCCGCTCGGCCGCGCGCGTCACCCACGGCTCGGCCAGGCTCTCGTCGTCCAGCAGCAGCGCCAGCACCTCGAACACGTGGCCCGTCGCGCTGAGCGTGGCGAACACGTCGGGCGAGGTCGCCGGCCGTTCGAACAACTGCACGGAGAAGCTGCCGTCGGGTTGTTGGAACCGGCGGGCGCGAGCGACGCAGTCGTCGAGCACCGCCTCGGCCTCCTCCCAGCCGCTGCCGGGCGCCGGCCCCTCGGGATGGACGGCCCGATGGGCCGTGACCGCGGCGGCCAGCCCGTACAGCCGATGGGCTCCGCCGCAGGCCGCGCCGAAGATGTCGCTCTCGGCCTCCATCCGGACCACGTCCTCGGTCGTCCAGCGCCGGCCGTCGCCGCTCTCCCAGGTCGCGTCGGGCGGGAGATAGGCGGCCAGCGCCATCAGCGTCCACGAGGCCTCCTGGCCGGGGCGGATGTCGTGCCGCGCCTGGGCGAAGAGGTCGGCGAGCGTGAACTCGCGGCCGCCGACCGCGAGTTTCGTGTCGAGCGGCAGGCCACCCACGAGGCCGTCGCCGGCGGTGGCGACGCCGCACTGCGAGAGATAGCCGAGCCACTGGTCGGGGTGGCCCTGGCCCAGCGTGCTTCCCTCCTCGACCACGGCGACGACGCCCGGCGTGCCGGGTCGCAGCACCCAGCCGGTGATCCGGCCGCCGCCGAGCAGGTAGTCGAGCGCGGAGGAGACCCCGCCGTCATGGGCGAGCGGGAGGTCGCGGCCGAAGGCGAGGATGCCGTGCACGGCCTGCCAGGCGCCGTTCACGGCCGCATCGAGCCGCCGGCCGTCCCGGGCCTGCGCGAGCGCCGCGTCGATCCGGCGGCAGAGTTCGGCCCGCTCGGGCACCGGGCCCGGCGGCGAGGCCGGCCCGCTGCAGCCCGCGGCGAGCGCCAGAAATGCCGTCAGGGCCGAAACCAAACACCGGTGCGATGCGTAGAACATGACTGCGAAACGGGCGCCGGGCCGGACTTGCCAGGACGTCTAGGATACTCAGGCGGCGACCGGCGGCCGGCCCGCGGCAAATCAGGAGGTTTTCCAGCACGATGTTCTTCGACCCGATGTATTTCGTGTGGATCGCCCCGGCGATGCTGCTCGCCATGTGGGCGCAGTGGAAGGTGAAGTCGACCTTCGCAGCCGCCTCCCGCGAGTCCGCCCCGCTCTCCGGTGCCGCGGCCGCGCGACACATCCTCGACTCCGCCGGTGCCACCGACGTCGCCATCGAGCCGGTGGACGGCCACCTCACCGACCATTACGACCCCCGGGGCAAGGTGTTGCGGCTCTCGAGCGACGTGTACGGCTCCCGCTCGCTGGCCGCGGTGGGCATCGCGGCCCACGAGGCGGGGCACGCCCTGCAAGACGCCCAAAACTACTCCCTGATGGGAATCCGCAACGCCGCCGTGGGCGTGGCCAACTTCGGCAGCGGCCTGGGGTTCTTCGTGTTCATGATCGGCCTGGCGATGGCGCTCAAGCCGCTCGCCTGGCTGGGCATCGCGATGTTCGCGGGCACGGTCTTCTTCCAGCTCGTGAACCTGCCGGTGGAGATCGACGCCAGCAACCGGGCCAAGGCCCAGCTCGTGAGCCTGGGGATCGTTCCCGCGGGCGAGATGCCGGCGGTCAACGCCGTGCTCAACGCGGCGGCCTGGACCTACGTGGCCGGTACGCTCCAGAGCATCCTGACGCTGCTCTACTACGCGAGCTTCCTCATGGGCGGCTCCAGCGACGACCGCTGACCGCGGCTCACTGATTGAGCGAGTAGAGCAGCACGTTGAGCGCGATCTTCTCGGCGTCGTCGCGATCGTAGCCAGCGCACTCCATCGAGTTCTGCTTCTCGAGCGCGCAGGAGATGTCGTAGGGGGAGAAGATCACCGCCCAGCGGTCCTTGATCCGGATCCCCTCGAGCTGCGGCGGCCCCTTCACCTTGCGGGTCGCGAGCGGACCGTCGCCGCCGGCGGGCTCGCGGAGCGTCACCTCGCGGATGTCGAAGCCGCCATACTCGGCGGCGGTGAAGATCGGGTCGTCGGCCGGGATCTTCTCCAGGGCCCGGCCCGGCAGGATCTCGGCGAGCTCACGGCGAAAGGCGGCGGCGAACGGGGGCGAGGCACAGACGGCGTCCGCGAGGATCGTGCCGCCGCGGTCGAGGAAGGCGGCCAGCTTCTCCCGCCGCGGGGCGTCGAAGGCGAAGCCCTTGCGGCCGTGCATGAAGACGAGGTGGTAGTCGAACAGCGCCTCGTCGCCGGGGTCGATCAGGCTCGGCGTGTCGTCCACCGTGATGCCGGTCTCGCGGGCGGCGGCCCGGAGGATGTTGGCGAGCGCGGCCGGCGCCGCGTCGCACATCCCCGCGTGCCGCAGCTTGCCGATCGCCAGCTGCCCGCGCTCGAACTCGCCGGCGGCCGCGGCGGCGGGCAGGTCCGCGATCTCGAAGAGTTCGTCCTTCCGTTTGACCTCGCGGTTGGTGGCGTAGGCGAGCACGTTGGCCCCGATCGCGAGGGCCGCCTCCACCTCCCGGCGCACGGGGGCGGGGAGCCGGGCCCGCGCCGCTCCACCGAGCTCCCACAGGCAGGACAGGCTCGGCATCGCCGCCGCATCGCGTTGGAAGTCCGTCGGTGGAGCATAGATCAGGCAGGTGCGGCAGCCGTAGTCGATCCCCAGGAGCGGCCGGTGCAACTCGGGCGGCACGACTTCCTCCGCGTGCCAGGCGGGGTGCTCGGGCGGGAGCAGGTTGAGCCGGTACTCGGGCTCGGGAAAGATCTCGCCCACGAGCTGCCGCAGCCGGCGGTCGAACTCCTCGCTCCGCGGGCAGCAGGCCTCGGCGAACACGAAGCCCCCCTCGTCGATGTAGTCCCGCAGCCGCTTGCCCGCGTCGGGCCCGAGGTCGAAGAGCACCTTGCCCGAGAGCCAGAAGACGGGCGCCTGCATCAAGTCGGCGTGGGTGGCCGCCGGCGTGTCGAGCACGTGCCACGAGAGCCCGGCAGGGTAGTCCTTCTTCCAGCGGCCCTCGACGTATTCCACGAGGTGGGCGATGTCGTGGCCGTGGCGGTTCCAGTCGTCCTCGGGGCCGTGGCGGCTCTTGGCCACGATCACCGGCCGGCGGCCCTTGGCGAGGAACAACAGCGCGAAGCTCGTCGAGACCACCTCGTCCTCGATCCGCCGGGCCTTGAACTGTCCCGTCAGCCGATCCTGGGCGTCGATGAACATCCGCGCCCCGACGCGATACCAGTCGTGGTCGCCGATGAAGCGGCGGGCCGTGAACCGGCCGACCCGCTCCATCCCGTAGAGATAGTAGTAGTGCCAGGTGTCGCCGCCGGTGCCCGGGTTTTCCGTGACGCTGAACCGCCGCCCGAGCCAGTCGAGGCCCCGCTCGAGCACCTGGGGCGCGCGGCCGCCGCCGCAGCAGGAGACGGAGTCGCGGGCGGCCTGGGCGTCGGGCGTGCCGATGTGCTCGGAGGTGATCCAGACGCTGGCGATGCCGGCGCAGGTCATGCTGCCGGTGCCGGCCGAGCGGCCCGAGTAGCCCCATGAGCCGTCGCCATTGGCGCAGGCCACCCAATACTGCTGCGACCGGACCCACGTCTCCTCGCGCACCGGGATCCCGGCCCGCGCGGCCTCGTGGAGGCCCAGCAGGGCGAACTGGGTGTTGGAGTTGTCGCCCGCGCCGCCGCGGCTCTCGCGGTAGCTCCACGAGCCGGCACCGGGGCCGGCGGGCACCTGGGCTGCCTCGAGCCAGGCCACGTTGCGGGCCAGGATCGCGGCGTCGGCCTCCGGCGCGAGCATCGCCAGGGCCATCGTCTGCAGCGAGACCGCGTAGGTGTCGACGGGCATCTGCGTGCGCAGCCAGGCCAGGCCCTTCCGCATCGCGGGATGCTCGGCATCGAGGCCGGCATTGGCCAGGGCGAGCAGCACGAGGCCCGTCGCGCCGACCCGTTTGTCGGCCGAGTGCATCGCCTCCCAGTAGCCGTCGGGCTTCTGCTGGCGGACCAGAAACTCACGGGCCTTCTCGATCGACCGCTGGATCTCGCCGGGGCCGATCGGTCGGCCCTCCGCGCCGGCGACGGTCGGGCCAGAGGCGGCCGCCAACGCGAAGGCGACGATGCCGCCCAGGTGCCACGGCCTGCGATCGGCATGACGGATCGGTGAGCGCATGATCGCGGGGAGGAGGAAGGAGACGCGTCGCCCGACTCGATCGTAGCAGGTCCATCTCGGGCCGGGACGGTAGGGATCGCGAAAGCCGGGGCGACCCTGCGGCCCGTTTGCCGTCAGCGCGGGCAGCCCCGATACTGAAGGTTCCGCCCGGACGAGACGCCATCTCCCACCGGACGGTCCCCGGCAGGAAGGAACACCGGCGTGTCCACCGCATCCCGTCCCAAGACGCTCGACGACATCCTCCAGGAGTTCGCCCAGCACCGGCGGCTGATGCAGGAGGAACTGCAGAAGGTGATCGTCGGCCAGGCCGACGTGATCGAGCAGCTGTTCGCCGCCATCTTCACCCGGGGTCACTGCCTCCTGGAGGGGGTGCCGGGGCTGGCCAAGACGCTGATGGTCTCGACGCTCGCCCGGATCCTCGACGTCACCTTCAAGCGGGTGCAGTTCACGCCCGACCTGATGCCCTCCGACATCACCGGCACCAACGTGCTCGACGACGAGGCGGGCCGGCGCGTGTTCCGGTTCGTGGAGGGGCCGATCTTCACCAACATCCTGCTGGCCGACGAGATCAACCGCACGCCGCCCAAGACCCAGGCCGCGCTCCTGCAGGCGATGCAGGAGCGGGAGGTGTCGGTCGGGCAGGAGACCTACAAGCTGCCCGATCCGTTCTTCACGATCGCCACCCAGAACCCGATCGAGCAGGAGGGCACCTACCCGCTCCCCGAGGCCCAGCTCGACCGCTTCATGTTCAACATCAAGGTGGGCTACCCGACGGCGGCCGAGGAGGAACAGATCCTGCTCTCGACCACCAGGCCGGAAAAGCCCGAGGTCCGCAAGGTGCTCTCCGGCCGGGCGATCGTCAACATCCAGAAGGTGGTCTCGAGCGTGGCTGTGAGCGAATACATCGTGAAGTATGTCGCCCGGCTGGTGCGGGCCACGCGGCCGAAGGCTCCGGAGGCGCCTCCCTACGTGGCCCAGTTGGTGGACTGGGGCGCCGGGCCCCGCGCCGGGCAGTTCCTGATCCAGGGGGGCAAGGCGCTGGCGGCGATGGACGGGCGGTTCAGCGTCTCCCTCGACGACATCCGCCGGGTCGCCGTGCCGGTGCTGCGCCACCGGATCGCGACCAACTTCCAGGCCCAGGCCGAGGGCCTCTCGAGCGAGTCGATCATCGAGCGGCTCGTGAAGGAGACGCCCGAGCCCGAGATCCCCAAGTTCGTGAAGTGAGCGGCGGCCCCGCCGTCAGGGCGGGACGGTCGCCGACGAGGTGCCGGCGATGGTTCGCGCGGTCGAGGAATACCTGAAGCCCGAGGTGGTCCGGCAGATCGCCCGGCTCGACCTCCGCGCCCAGTTCATCGTCAAGGGGTTTCTGCAGGGGCTCCATGCCAGCCCCTACCAGGGGTTTTCCGTCGAGTTCAGCGAGCACCGCCGCTACGCCCCCGGCGACGATCCCAAGGACATCGACTGGCTCGTCTTCGCCAAGACCGACAAGCACTACGTCAAGAAGTTCGAGGCCGAGACCAACATCACGGGCTACCTGGTGGTCGATGCCAGCGCGTCGATGGCCTACACCTACCGCCAGCCGATCACGAAGCTCGACTACTCGATCTCGCTGGCCGCCGCCCTCTGCTGGCTGATGGTGCATCAGCAGGATCCCTGCGGGCTGATGGTGTTCGACGAGAAGGTGACCACCTCGCTGCCGGCCCGCTCGCGGCGGTCGCAGATCGCGCAGGTGCTCTCGCTGCTCTCGAAGGTGGCCCCCTCCGGGAAGACCGACGTGGCCCGCAGCCTGGTGCAGGTGGCGGCCATGCTCCGGCACCGGTCGCTGGTGATGGTGTTCAGCGACCTGCTGGCCGACCCGGAGCCGGTGCGCGAGTCGCTCCTGCGGCTGCGGCACGGCGGCCACGACGTGATCCTGTTCCACGTGCTCGACGAGGCGGAGGTGAAGTTTCCCTTCGAGGGGATGGTGGAACTCGACGAGCCGGAGACCCGCGACAAGCTCGTGATCGACGCCGACGCGGCCCGGGCCGGCTACGTGGCCGCGGTCCAGGCCTTTCGTGAGGGCTACCGCGAGTGGTGCTTCCGGGCGGGCGTCGACTACGTGCCCCTCGACACGAGCATGCAGTTCGACACGGCGCTGGTGGAGTATCTCAACAGCCGCCGGGGACGGTTCTGACGCGATGGGCCTGTCCTTCCTCTCGCCGCTGTTGCTCGGGGGCGCGGCCCTGGTGGCCGCGCCGATCATCCTCCACCTGGTGATGCGGCGCACGCCGGTGCCCCACGCCTTCCCAGCGCTGCGATTCCTCAAGGAGCGGGCGATCGCCAACCGCCGCCGATTGCAGCTCAGCCACCTGTTGCTGCTCCTGCTGCGGATGGCGGCGCTCGTGCTGTTGGCGACGGCCCTGGCGCGGCCGGTGCTGCGGGGCGCGGGCTGGCTGCCCAACGCCGAGGGGCCGGTGGCCGCGGCGCTCGTGTTCGACACGGCGCCGCGGATGACGCTCCGCGAGGGCAACAAGACCCGCCTCCAGCAGGCCGCCGAGCTGGCCCGCGTGCTGCTCGGCAAGCTGCCGGCCGGCAGCGAGGTGGCCGTGTTCGACACCGCGGGCGGCCCCGCCGCCTTCGCGCCCACGCTCGCGGCCGCCGAAGTCCGGATCGACCGCTTGGAGGCCGCCACGCCGTCGGTTTCGTTGCCCGCCACGATCGCCGCGGCGAAGCGGCTCCTGGAGACGGCCGAGCTCGAGCGCCGGGAACTGTACGTGTTCAGCGACTGCTCCCGCGGTGCCTGGGAGGGAGCGCCGCTCGCCGATGCACCGCCGCCTCCGCCGCCCGCCGCGGCCGCCGAGGTCGGTGCGGCGGCGGAGGCCGCGGTCGATGAGGCCGCCGCCACGATGCTCGTGATCGACGTGAGCGCGGCCTCCTCCCGCAACCTGGCGATCGAATCGCTCGAACTGTCGGCCGACCGGATCGCCGCCGGCACCCCGGTGGTGGTGACGGCGACGGTGTCGCGCACCGGAACCGAGGCCACCCGGCCCCTGGCCGTCGAGATCGTGGACGACGACGGCCGGACCGTGCGGCGGGGCATGAAGCCGGTCCAGCCGCAGGAGGGCGGGCCGGTGACGCTGTCGTTCGAGGTGGGCGGGTTGAAGCCGGGGACGCGGCAGGGCCGCGTGATCCTGGACGGCAGCGACGACCTCGCGGCCGACGATGTCCGGTCGTTCACCGTCGAAGTCGGGGCGCCGGCACGCGTGATCGTGGCGGCGGCGCGGCCCGCCGCCCGAAACGCCCGCTTCATCGTCGAGGCGCTCGCGCCGGCGGCTCTGCGGAAGGCGGGCACGGCGCGGTTCGCGCCCGAGCCGGTCGACTACGAGGCGCTCGACGGGAGCGACTGGGAGACCGCCGCCGGGATCGTGCTCCTCGATCCGCCACCGCTGGCCGACCGTCAGTGGGACGCGCTGGCCGAGTGGATCGCCCCGGGCCGGGGGCTCGTGGTCTGGCTCGGGCCGGCGGCCGGCGGCAGCGGCTTCAACACCGCGGGCTCGCGGCGGCTCCTGGGGGGCGAGTTGGTGCGGGTCTGGCGAACGGGCGACGCGAGCAACTTTCTCGCCCCGGCGGCGCTCGACCATCCGATCCTGGCCGCCTTTCGCCGCGTGGGCGACGCCGTGCCGTGGCAGGATTTTCCGATCTTCAAGCACTGGGAGTTCGCGCCGGTCGAGCCGCGGGCCAAGCAGGACAAGGAGGACAAGGAGGACAAGCAGGGTGAGGGCGGCGACGCCGGTGGTCCGGCCGCGGTGGTGGCCGCCTACCGCAACGGGCTGCCGGCGATTCTCGAGCACCGGATCGGGCAGGGCACCGCGGTGGTGGTGACCACGCCGGTCGCGACGGAGGCCGGCGATCCGGCCGCCTGGAACACGCTCGCCACCGGCTTCGAGCCCTGGCCGTTCCTGATCCTGGCGAACGAGATGCTGCTCCATGCGATCGCCAGTCCCGACGACCGCAACGTGGTGGCCGGCGGCCCGGCCACGTTGAACCTGGGCCGCCGCGACCTCCCCACGGCGGTGGTGCGGGCGCCCGGGGGCGACACGTTTCCCGCGGCGATCGACCGCAGCCGCGGCACGGTCACGATCACGGCCACGCTCGAGCCGGGCAACTACAGCGTGCGGGCCGGAGGCGAGGCGGCGGGGGTGACCGACGGGTTCAGCGCCAATCTCGACGCTTCCGCCACCGACTTCCGGCGGTTGTCGGCCGAGGATCTCGCCCGCGTGCTCGGGCCCGGCCACCGCCTGGCCCGCACCGCGGACGAACTCGTCCGCGACGTGAAGCTCGACCGGATCGGCACGGAACTCTACAGCTGGCTGATCGTGCTCGCGGCCGCGGTGATGGCCGCCGACTGGATCGTGGCCAACCGCTTCTACCGGCCGCGGGAGACGGCCGAGGGGGAGCGTGACGCGGTGGCGGAGTTCGCGGAGTCGCTCGAGGACGGGGCCGACGGCGGCGAGGGAGGCGACGCGGCCGCGGATGTGTCGCCGCAGGTCGGCAGGGCGCCGCCGCCGCTGCCCCCGGTGACGGGAGCGCCGGCATGAGCGACGAGGCGACCTGGCTCGACGAGCTCACCGTCCAGTTCGATCCGGTGGGGTCGTGGGCCTTCGTGGCGGTCGTCACGCTGGCGCTCGCCGCGGTGCTGTTGGCCGTGCCGCCCGATCGCACGCGGCTGAGCGGCGGCCGACGGCTCTCGCTCGTGGCCCTGCGGCTGGCGGCATTCCTGGCGCTCGTGGCCTGCATGCTCCGACCGACGCTCGTCTCCTCCCGCAAGGCCCGGCAGCAGGCCACCGTGCTCGTGCTGGCCGACGCCTCGGAAAGCATGACGGTGGCCGACGTCGCGGGCGGCGGCACCCGCTGGGAGGCGATGACCAAGGCCCTCGAGGCGGCCCGGCCGGCGGCGGCCGAACTACTGGCCCGCGGCGACGTCGAAATCGCCGCCTGGACGTTCGACCGCGAACTCCACCCGCTGGCCGCCCGCGGCGACGATCCCTTCCCGCTGGCCGCGTGGCGCGACGCCGCGAGCGCCGACGAAACGGCGATCGGCTCGGCCGTCGACGAGGCCTTGCGGACGGCCGGCAACCGGCGGCTCGCCGGCATGATCGTCCTGAGCGACGGGGCCCAGCATGCCTACGCCCCCCGCGACCTGCCGCCGCAGAGCGCGGCCCGCAACGTCGACGACGCGGGAGCGCCCCTCTGGAGCGTCACTTTCGGCCAGCAGCGCGGCAGCGGCCAGGGACGGGATGCCGCGGTCGTGAACCTGTCGGTCGGGGAGACGGTGTATCTCGCGAACATGCTCGAGGTGTCGGGGCGGGTGCGGCTGGAGGGGCTCGCCGGGCGGGCGGTCCCGGTCGTGCTTCTCGCGGAGGACGGCCGGGGGGGCATGGAGGAGGTCGCCCGGACCACCGTCCAGACCGCCGCCGAGACCGGGGAGGAGAGCGTGCGGCTCGCCTGGACTCCCAAGGCCCTCGGCGAGCGGAAACTCACGCTCCAGGTCGACCCGCAGGATGGCGAGGTGGTGATCACCAACAACCAGCTCTCGACCTTCGTGACGGTGATCGACGGCGGCCTGAAGGTGCTCTACCTCGAGGGCGCACTGCGGGTGGAGCAGCGATTCCTGCGACGGGTGCTCGCGGCCAGCCCCGACATGCAGGTCGACTTCCGCTGGATCAGTTCGAGCCGGCGGGATCGCTGGCCGGTCGAGCTGGGCAGGGATCTGACAGTCGATCACGACGTGTTTCTGATCGGCGACCTCGACGCGGCGGCGGTGCGGCCGGCCGATCTCGAGAAGATTCGCGAGCGGGTCGATCAGGGAGCCGGCATCGGCCTGCTGGGCGGCTTCCATGCCTTCGAGGCCGGCGGCTGGGCCGGGTCGGCGCTCGGGCCGCTCGTGCCCTTCCAGCCCGACCGGCTCGCGCAGCAGCCGTTCGACGAGCCGGTGCGCGAGGGGCTGCATCTTCGCGGGCCGCTGGCGATGCTTCCCGACCCGAAGTTCGGCGGGATCTCGATCCTCAGGCTCGGCGACGCCGGAGCCGACCCGCGGGCCGCCTGGGAGAAGCTGCCGCCCCTGGCCGGGGCGAATCGGCTCGGGCGGCTCACCGACACCGCCAAGCCGCTGGCGGTGACGGCCGACGGGCAGCCGCTGCTCGTGGCCCGCGAGTATGGGGCGGGTCGCGTGCTCGCCTTCGCGGCCGACTCGACCTGGCGGTGGGCCATGCAGGGGGCCGCCGAGGAGCACCGCCGCTTCTGGCGGCAGCTCGTCCTGTGGCTCGCCCGCAAGGACGACGCGGAGGCCGACAGCCTCTGGTTGAGGCTGGCGCAGCGGCGGATCGCGCCGGGCTCGCCGCTGGAGTTCGACGCCGGGATCATGGGCCCCGAGGGACAGCCGCGGGTCGACGTGCCGCTGGAGGCCGCGGTGATCTCGCCCGCCGGTCAGTCGCGGCCGGTGCGGATGGTGCCGGCTGGTGAGACATTCTCGGGGACGGTCTCGGCGGGTGACGACCCGGGCGATTGGACGCTGGTCGTGCGCGGCCGGCTGCCGGGCGTGCCGGAGCCGCTCGAACGGTCGGCGCGGTTCACGGTGTTCCTCCAGGACCTGGAGCTGGCCAACCCCCGGGCCAACCCGCTCCTGATGCGGCAGCTGGCGGAGACCACGACCGGCGGCGTGCGGCTGCCGGAGGAACTCCCCGGCATCTTCGAGGAAATCGCCGCGCGGCCGGCCGAATACGAGAGTCGCGAGCAGTGGTCGTTCACGCCCTGGGACACCTGGCCGATGCTGCTCCTCTTGGCCGGCTGCCTGACGGCCGAGTGGTACCTGCGGAAGAAGTGGGGCCTCGTGTAGGGAGCGGGAGAAAGCCGGGGGATTCCCGGCTTTTTCGGGGCGGGCGGCGCTGCTACCCTCCCGCCCCGCGTTCCGTCCCGGGGAAACGCGCCCGGAGCCCCGCCATGGCCAAGAGCCGTCCCATCCGCGACAAGCTGCTCCTCGGCGGCCTGTTGGTCGCCGTGATGGTGGCGATTCTGTCGGCGAGCAGTTTCCTGGGCGTCTATTCCTACCGGCGGCTGGTGCGGGCGCTCTCCAGCCGCGCGGCGGAGCTGCCGTTGGCCGCCGAACTCGACGCCCGGGTGGCCGGCCTCCGGCTCGACCATGCCCGGGCGCTGGCCACCGACGACGTGGTCGAGGAGCTGCTGGCCGGCGTGCGGGGCACGGTCGAGGCGTTGGCCGCCTACGAGAGCGAGCTCGAGGCGGGCGAACTCGACGACGTGCCCTTCGCCGACCGGACCCGCGAACGGAACACCGCCCGGCGGATCGCCGAGTGCCTGGCCGCCATCGAGATGACGGTCGCGCCGGCCGCCGGCCTGCCCCGCGCGTCGGGCGTGTTCGGCCATGCGGCGCTGATCGAGGCCGCGCCGCAGCTCGAGCAGCTCGCCGAGCTGACCACCGAACTGCCCACCTTCCTGCAGCAGCGGCTCCACGACTTGTCGCACGAGGTCCGGGGTCGCTACCGGACGCTGATCGTCGTCACCTGGGCCTCCGCCACGGCGGCGGCCGGCCTGCTGGCGGCGATCGGCGTGCTCACCTACCGCTGGGTGTTCCGGCCGCTCCGCCACCTGGGCCACGGCTCCCGCCGCGTGGCGGCCGGTGACTTCGCCTACCGGATCCAGCTCGACACCCACGACGAGATGGCCGAGCTCGCCGACGCCCTCAACGACATGACCGAACGGTTTCAGGCGATCCGCGACGACCTCGACCGCCAGGTGCAGTCGCGCACCCGCGAGGTGATCCGCAGCGAGCAGCTGGCGAGCGTGGGCTTCCTGGCCGCGGGCGTGGCCCACGAGATCAACAATCCGCTGGCCTCGATCGCGATGTGCGCGGAGTCGCTCGAGAGCCGGATCGACGCCCTCGCCCCCGCCGAACCGGAGGCCCAGGTGGCCCGCCGCTACCTGTCGCTGATCCAGAGCGAGGCCTTTCGCTGCAAGGGGATCACCGAGAAGCTGCTCGACTTCGCCCGGCTCGGCGAGGTCAAGCGACAGGCCACGGCCCTGGTGGCCCTCGTCACCGACGTGGCCGACATGATCCGCCACGTGGGCCGCTTTGCGGGCCGCTCGATCGAGATCGAGTCGGGGCAGGACGTGCTCGTGATGGCCAATCCGCAGGAGATCAAGCAGGTGGTGCTCAATCTCCTGGTCAACGCGCTCGACTCGATCGACGAGCAGGGGCACGTGCGGGTCTCGGCCCGCCGCAGCGGCGGCGCGGCCGTGCTCACCGTCAGCGACGACGGCTGCGGCATGACGCAGGAGGTGCTCGACCACCTGTTCGAGCCGTTCTTCACCCGGCGGAAGAATGGCCAGGGCACCGGGCTCGGGCTGTCGATCGTCAACCGGATCATCACCGACCACGGCGGCCGGATCGAGGCGACGAGCGACGGCCCCGGCCGCGGTTCGTCGTTCCAGGTGACGCTGCCCCTGGCCCAGATCGGCGCGGTGCCGGGCGATCCGCCCGCCGCCGGACCGCTCGACCGGGCCGCCTGAACCGACGCTTTCGGAGACATCGTGCCGTGAAGACCCAGCGTCCGATGCGGATCCTGTTCGCCGACGACGAGGCCTCGATCCAGGAGCTGATGCGGATCGAGCTGCCGCGGCTCGGCCACCAGGCGACCGTCTGCCCCGACGGCCGCACGGCGCTGGCCGCCCTCGATCTGACGGCCTACGACTGCGTGATCGTCGACCTCGACATGCCGGGCGTCGGCGGGATGGAGGTGATCACCCGGGTCCGGCAGACGTCGCCCGACACCGAGACGGTGATCATCACCGGCAAGTCCTCGGTGGAGACGGCGATCGAGGCGGTGCGGCAGGGCGTGTTCGAGTATCTGACCAAGCCCTGCCGGCTCGCCGACATCCAGGCGGTGCTCGAGCGGGTGCGGAAGAAGCGGGAGTTGACGAGCCGGCTGCGGGCGCTCGAGCAGCGGGTCCGGCGGGCCGAAGGGGCCACGCGGCTGGTGGGCGAGTCGCCGGCGCTGGCGCGGGTGCGGCAGTTGGTGGCCCGCGTGGCCCGCAGCGAGGCGGCCGTGCTCGTGCGCGGTGAGACCGGCACCGGCAAGGAGCTCGTGGCCCGGGCGGTGCACGAAGGGAGCGGCCGGGCCGGCGGGCCGCTGGTGGCGGTCAACTGCGGCGCGCTCCCGGAGCACCTCGTGGAGAGCGAGCTGTTCGGCCACCGCAAGGGTGCGTTCACGGGCGCCGACGAGCATCGGGCGGGGCTGTTCGAGGTGGCGGACGGCGGCACGCTGTTTCTCGACGAGATCGGGGAGCTGCCGCGGGCGCTCCAGGCGCGGCTCCTGCGGGTGCTGGAGAGCGGCGAGATCCGCCGCGTGGGCGACAATCACCCGATCACGGTCGACGTGCGGCTGGTCTCCGCCACGCATCGCAACCTCGAGGAGATGGTGCGGGCCGGGGAGTTTCGCGAAGACCTCCTGTTCCGGATCAACACCTTCGAGATCACGGTGCCCCCGCTCCGGGAACGGCGGGCCGACCTTTCGGCCCTGGTGGATCACTTCGTGCGGCGGAGCCGGCCCCAGCTTCCGCCCCAGGCGGCGGCGATCGACGCCCTCACGCTGGCGACGCTCGCCGCCCACGACTGGCCGGGCAACATCCGCGAACTGGCCAACGTGGTGGAGCACGCGCTCGTGCTCTGCGACGAACTGCCGCTGACGGTGGAGCACCTGCCTGGGCGGCTGAGCGGTCTGACGCCGCTGGCGGGCCCCGTCGAGGTCACTCCGATCGGCGGGATCGTGGCGGCGGCGGATCCCGGCGCCGCGCGGCCGCGCACGCTCAAGGAACTGGAGCTCGACGCGATCCTCACCGGCCTCGCGCGGAACGACGGCAACAAGCCACGGACCGCCGAGGAGCTCGGGATCAGCCTCAAGACGCTCTACAACAAGCTCCACCAGTTGCCGGGCGGAGCCCTCGACAAGTCGGCCTAGCCGCTGGTCAGGTCTTGCGGACCACGCCCACGAGCACGCCGAGCACCTTCGCGTTGCGGACGTAGATCGGCTTCATCGAGGCGTTGGCCGGCTGGAGCCGGATCCGGTCGCGTTCGGGAAACCAGTGCTTGAGCGTGGCCTCGCCGTCTTCCGTCTGGGCCACCACGATGTCGCCGGCATGGGCCGTCTGCTTCTTCTGGATCACCACCCAGTCGCCGTCGGCGATCTGGGCGTCGACCATCGAATCGCCCATCACCTTGAGCACGAAGTGGTTGTCGCGGTTGAACAGGCTCTCGAAGTCGATGCGCTCCCGCTGCTCGTCGGCCGTCCGCAGCGTGCCGGCGGCCACCCAGCCCGCCATCGGCAGGCCGCGAAGATGGGCCGGCTCGTTGACCAGTTCGATGGCCCGCGACATGTTCTTGCCGCGGCTGATCAGCCCTTTGCGTTCGAGCGCCTTGAGGTGGCAGACCACGCCGTTGGGCGAGCGAATCTTGAAGGCTTGGCCGATCTCACGCACCGTCGGGCCGAAGCCGCGGGAGTGGATCTTGTCGCGGATGAACGCGTAAATCTCCATCTGCCGATCGGTCGGGCGATCCCCCTGGTCGCCCTCGTCCGAAAGCTCCAGGCCGATCGGATTGCCCCGGACCGCGGCCACGGCGGCTGCCACACGGCCCCGCTTCGGACGGGTGTCGGTGCGCGGCTTGGCCACGCGGGCGGAGGTCATCTTGCGCTTGGACATCGGTGTCTGGCGGCCGGAGCCGCATCCTGCGGGGGGTGGGCTGGGGATGAACGTCGGTATCTTACTATACGGACGTGCATTTTCAAGCCCGCCGAAAAACTTTTCGGGCGTCGGCCCACCGCGTAGATTGACGGGGTTAACCCGCCCCACCCCCTTGGAGTTCGGAATCATGACATGGTCGGCCACGATTGCAATCCGCATGGCGGGGGTCTGTGCGGTCCTCGGTGGGCTCGCCGGGCCGGTCGGGGCCAGGGCGGTTGCGGAGCCCGCCACGGCGGTTGCCGAGGCTCCTCAGGCGGGGAAGCGGGCCGCCGACGCGGGCAAGGGAGCCGAGCGGAAGGCGGCTGGAACGATCGCCCAGCTGCGGATCACCGGCGACCTGCCCGACGGCGTGGGGCAGGGGGGCCTGCTGGCCGATATCTCGCCGCGGCTGCATCGCATCGTGGAACGGCTCGACAAGGCGGCGGGCGACGAGCGGGTGGCAGGCGTGGTGCTTTCGATCGAGTCGCCCGCGATCGGTCGGGGGCGGGCCGATGAGTTGCGGGCCGCGATCGCCCGCCTGCGTGGGGCGGGCAAGCCCGTCGCCGCGGTGTTCGTCGGGGGTTCGCCCGCCGGCTACGCGGTGGCCGCGGCCTGCGACACCGTGGCGATGCCGCCGGCGGCCACGCTCGAACTGACGGGCGTGCGGGCCGAGATGATGTTTTTCAAGGGGATGCTCGACCGGCTCGGCGTGGACGCCGAAATCCTCCAGGTGGGCGAGTTCAAGGGGGCGGGCGAGCCGCTCACGCGCACGAGCATGAGCCCGGCCCTGCGGAAGCAATACGAGGCCTTCATCGGCGACCTCTACGAGCAGCTCGTGGAGCAGGTTGCGGCCGACCGCAAGCTCGAGCCGGGTCGCGTACGGGAACTCGTCGATACCGGCGTGTTCACGCCCGAGGCGGCCCGCGCGGTCGGGCTGATCGACGCCGTGCAGTATGAGGACGAGGCCGTGGCGGCCCTCGCCAAGAAGCTGGCGGTCGAGCAGCCCAAGATCTCCCGCGACTACGCCGAGCGCAAGGTCGACGACGATTTCTCCGGGATCGGCGGGCTCGTCAAGCTGATGGAACTGGTCTCGGGCCGGCAGAAGTCCGCTCCCGCGGGCAAGGGAAAGCAGGTCGCGATCGTCCACGTGGCGGGTGAGATCCGCGAGGGCAAGAGCACCGACGACCTCGTGATGGGTGGCTCGGCCGGCTCGGAGACGATCGTGAAGGCGATCCGCGAGGCGGCGGCCGACGACAAGGTGGCGGCGATCGTGCTGCGGATCGACTCCCCCGGCGGCTCGGCCCTGGCCAGCGACCTGATCTGGCGGGAGGCCGAGCGGGCCAAGAAGCCGGTGGTGGCGAGCCTCTCCGACATCGCGGCCAGCGGCGGCTACTACATCGCCGTGGCGGCCGACCGGATCGTGGCGGCCCCGGGCACGCTGACCGGCTCCATCGGCGTCGTCGGCGGCAAGGTGGCCGTGGGCGGCGCGCTCGAGAAGGTGGGCGTGCACACCGACGTGGTGAGCAAGGGGAAGAACGCCGGCTGGCTCTCCATGACCGAGAAGTTCACGGACGGCGAACGCGAGGTGTTTCTCGGCACGATGAAGGACGTCTACCGGCTGTTCACCGGCAAGGTGGCCGCGGGGCGGAAGCTCGATCAGGCGAAGGTGGAGTCGCTGGCCGAGGGCCGCGTCTACACCGGCCGGCAGGCCCTGGAGGCGGGGCTCGTGGATCGGCTGGGCACGCTCGACGACGCGATCGACGAGGCGAAGAAGCTCGCGGAGATCGACGCCGACGAGAAGCTCGAGCGGATCCTGCTGCCGGAGCCCCGGGGGCTGTTCGACGATCTGTTCGCGGCGGCCGGCGGCGACGTGGCGCCGATGGCCCGGCGGGCCGGCCTGCCGGCGGGCGACGCGGCGGTGCGGGCGATGATCATGGCCCGGATCGCGGGGCTGCCGGGGCTCGAACCCTTGGCCGCCGAGACCGACACGCTCGTGCAACTCCTCTCGGGCCGGCCGCAGCTCTTGCTGCCGCTGCGGGTCCGGGTGCGGTGACCGCGACCGGGGAGGATCAGCCGGCGGCCGCCGCGGCGCGGTTGGCCCGCTTGCCCTTGCGCGGCGGGCCTCCCGGTCGCTGCTGCGGCGGCCGAGCCGGAGCCTGCTCCGCGGTCCACGCGTCGTAGAGTTTCCGCAGTCCGGCGACCCGCTCGGGCTGTCTCGCCGCCAGGTCTTTCTGCTCGCCGACGTCGGTGGCGAGGTCGTAGAGTTCGGGCTGGCCGGAGCCGCCCTTGGCCACCACCAGTTTCCAGTCGCCGTCGCGAACGGCCCAC
>Ga0214917_10001398_pt1 | contig 31016 bp, 29 predicted proteins | sample LL_1208_BB_MetaG_FD_177983 | JGI IMG/M metagenome (GOLD analysis project Ga0214917, IMG submission 177983) | Freshwater microbial communities from Lake Lanier, Atlanta, Georgia, United States - LL_1208_BB | ecosystem: Environmental > Aquatic > Freshwater > Lake | place: USA: Georgia | collected... | reverse complement strand
TTCCGTGGGTGAATTTGCAAGTGGTTAGCGATCCTGGGAAGAGATATTCATTTTTTGGTTCGGTAATGATTTTGCTTGGGTTACTTGTATCACTATTTGGCCGTCGCCACCGGATTTGGGTTCGCGTCACCGCGAAGGAAGAAGATTCCGGAGATTCTGGCTATACGATGGTGCATATCGCAGGACTTACGCGTTCGCCAGGTTTGGATAACGAAATTAAGTTGTTGGCAGAAAGAATTGAAAAAGGAGGCGAGTAATGTCGAAAAGCAACTTGGCCTACCTCTCCAACGATCTTATCTACGCCAGCATGGCAGTTTGTACGCTTGCCTTTTTTGTTTTTGCTTACGAACTTGCATGGTCAATTCGAGTTGGCGCTGAGAAGACAACGATAAGTCGCCGCTCTAAAGTTCTTCGAGTAGCACAGGCGTTCACCATCCTTTATTTTCTCCTTCTTCTAGCTGGCGTTATTGCTCGCGGACTATCAGCCGGTCGCGTCCCGTGGGGAAATATGTATGAGTTCTCAATAACGGGCGCTCTTGCATTTACCTTTGCCTACCTTGTTGCATCGATTAAGTTTGAGGTGCAATGGTTAGGAATTCTCATTTCCTTTGCATCACTTCTGGCTCTTGGAACTGCAATTACTCTCTTATATGTCCCAAGTGCGCCATTAGTTCCAGCGTTGAAATCTACTTGGCTGGTAATTCACGTCTCAGCTGCAATTATTTCTGGTGGCGTCTTCTTACTGGCAAATTGCATTGCTGGCGCATATCTCATCTTGGAGCGAATTGAGCAGAAGAATGAAGGAGCGCGACCTGCCTGGGCGCTTCGCCTTCCTAAACTCGAGGCTCTCGACCAACTCTCTTATCGCTTAGTAGCGCTTGTCTTTCCACTCTGGACTTTTGCAATCATCGCTGGCGCAATTTGGGCCGAAGCTGCGTGGGGGCGTTATTGGGGATGGGACCCCAAAGAGACGTGGGCATTTATTACCTGGGTGGGGTATGCGGCATATCTTCATGCGCGCGTAACTGCGGGGTGGAAGGGGCGTCGCGCCGCTTGGTTATGTTTGATTGCGGGATCAACATTCCTCTTTAACTATGTTTATGTAAATATTTGGGGAGCAGGGCGCCACACTTACTCTGGTTTATAAAAGTTTAGAGATTACGTAAGAAATCCGGATTATCATCGGGTGGAATGATTTTACGTGGCGGGCGCTTTAATCCGCCATTACCGCGACCACGTTGCCGTCCAATAACTAACCAAGCGATGCTAATAATTGGTGATGGGCTAAAAAGAACGATTAACAAGAGCCAGGCCCACTTAGGAAGTTTCTGCACCTCTTCTTGTGGAGTGCGCGCACAATCTACAAATGCGTAAATAGTGATTGCGATTGAAAGTAAGAGGAGGATGCGAATCATATGTGAAGTATATAAGAGTTTGCGATTAAGCGCTAAGGAGAAATCCAGCAGCGAAAACTAGAGCAAAAAGTAGCTGATAGAGCGCAGTACGCTGCAAAAGTGAAATCAGATCTCGACCACCTGCGCCTTTGATAACTACCGCAGCAAGATAAAACGAAATCGGCAAGAGTAAGCTGGTAAGCGCACACCATGGTTGATTAAACGAGGTGGCAATTCCCAGCAGGTTACTGCCAACAATTAAGAGCGCGTAGAGAATTCTCGTGCCACGTTCGCCAATACGTACGGCAAGGGTTCGCTTACCTGATTCTAAATCCTTATTGCGATCACGTAAATTATTGAGAACCAAGATGGCGCACGCCTGAGCGCCGACAGGAATCGATGCGAGTAATGCAACTCCAGTTACTTGATTACTCTGAACGAAAAAAGAACCAAGGACTGCGACCAGACCAAAGAAAATGAATACCGAGATTTCACCAAGTCCGCGATACCCATATGGTTTCTTGCCACCGGTATATCTCCATGCTGCAACAATTGAGAGCGCACCTATTGCAATGAGCCATAGTGAAGAGCGAAGGGCAAGGAGAAGACCAAATATCGCTGCCAGCGCAAAAAAAGTGAGCGCCGCGGAAAGAACCTGTTTTGGCTCTGCGGCGCCACTGCCAACAAGTCGCATCGGACCAACTCGCTCGGTATCAGTTCCGCGAATTCCATCTGAGTAATCATTGGAGAAATTAACGCCAATTTGAAGTGCGAGCGAAACTAATAGCGCAAGGAGCGCGTTAATCCAGATTAAATGAGGCGCAGCGAGAGCTGTGCCAACAATTACTGGCGCAACTGCGGCTGGAAGGGTGCGCAGCCGCGCTCCGCTAACCCATTCTCTTCCAGTCGCCATAGTCGAAAATCCTCTCGGGATGTGATCTCACCAAGTAAATGAGACTAAATCAGAAATTTGCATTAATACTCTTCGGTGGGGCTAACTGTAGTTAGCGCTAACAAGTCGACCTTTCCATTCTCTTTTGTTGGTATCTCAGAGAGTAGTAGTAGTGAGCGCGGTGCCGCTACCTTGCCTAACGCTCCGCCGACGATATCGCGGATATGTTGTAGCGTAATTTTTCGAGAACCATCGCTACTTTCGTTATTTGCCATCACGACCCGAAGTGATTGACCCCACTCTTCGTCCGGGATTCCTATGACATAAATTTCATACCGAGGAAAATAGCGCTGCAAAATTTTCGTGACTTTATTCGGTGAAATTTTTTCCCCACCAGAGATGATTACATCATCTACTCTGCCAATTACCTGGAGAATTCCATTTTTGTCTAACGCTCCAGCATCGCTCGTAAGGAACCATTCGGCAACGAATGCTTTCGCATTTGCTACAGGGTTATTAAGATATCCAATCGCGCGCATCGGCCCACTCAATGCAATTCTCCCTGCATCTCTGATCTCTACTGCCACTCCTGGGAGCGCTTTTCCGTTGTAGATACAGCCACCACACATCTCGGTCATTCCATAACTTGCTACCAGATTAATTCCCTGTTCGCTTGCTCGCTCGACAAGTGGCTTAGGAATCATTGCGCCACCAATCAGCACTCGCTTTGCGCTCTTTAATTGATCAAAAAGTGAATCCTTTTGCTCGAGCGCTCGATAAAGTTGAGTAGGAACTATTGATAAGAAATTCGCACCAACTTCCACTGGATCACTTCCAAGGTCTATCGCTCGCAATATTTGGTTTACTCCTGCAATGTGATTAAGTGGAAGTGATAGCGACCAACTATCACCCTCGGCAGCACCAAGTGCTTGGTTGCTCAATGACGCGCTACTCTTCATAGCAGTTGCGCTCAGCGCGACAACTTTTGGTTCACCAGTGGAGCCGCCAGTTTCGATGAGGAGCGCTGCACTCTCTGGAATTTCATCGATGGCGCGTTCAGTGAGCGCAACGGCAGGTCCGCCGTTGAGCGCATCGGCGAGCAGGTCGCGAAGATGTAAGGGCGCGACCGTTGCCGGGTCGATTCGCTCAACATTTCTCACGCCTCTAGGCTAGCGCCTGTGAGTAAACCGATTAAAAGAGAGCCAGGTAGCCGCGAAATCCCAAAGTGGGAGCGCGTGGGTGAATATAGCGATATCCGTTATGAGCGCGCCGAAGGTATTGCGAAGATAACTATTAATCGACCTGAAGTTCGTAACGCGTTTCGACCTGAAACTTTGGCGCAGCTTCAAGAAGCATTTAATAGTGCACGCGATGACGACAGCGTCGGTGTAATTATTTTTACTGGGGAAGGAACAGAAGCTTTTTGTTCTGGCGGTGATGTGATGGTTCGCGGTGACGATGGTTACATCGGAAGCGATTCACTCGGTAAAAAGGGAATTGGTCGGTTAAATGTTTTAGATCTCCAAATTCAAATTCGGAGAACTCCAAAACCTGTGATTGCGATGGTTGCTGGCTGGGCAATTGGTGGCGGCCATGTGCTCCACGTTGTCTGCGACATTACAGTTGCCGCTGATAATGCGAAGTTTGGCCAGACCGGTCCGATGGTTGGTTCCTTTGATGGTGGATATGGCGCAGGTTTATTAGCAGCACATATTGGACAGAAGAAAGCTCGCGAAATTTGGTTTATGTGTCGCCAATACGATGCACAAGAAGCGCTTGAAATGGGATTGATAAACACGGTAGTGCCAGTTTCCGAATTAGAAGCTGAGACGGTTTCATGGGCACGCGAGATGTTGCGCCACTCACCGCTAGCACTTCGTTTATTGAAGGCGGGCCTTAATGCAGCTGATGATGGATTAGCTGGTGTCCAACAACTTGCTGGAGATGCAACGCTGCTCTTCTATTTAACTGAAGAGGGGCAAGAGGGAAGAAATGCTTTCCAAGAGAAACGACCTCCTAACTTTGGTCGTTTCCCCAAGCGTCCTTAACGGGCACTTCGTATGAAACTCAACGACGCTCTCTCTGCCGTTGAAGTCATTGGCATCCCAACGCGAACGAACTTTCGAAATACAACTCTTCGAGAAATTGCCCTTATTAATATCAATGGAAATTGGGGGGAGTTTTCACCGTTCCCCGATTATTCAGTGGAACGCGATGCGCTCTGGCTAGGCGCAGCGATCGAAGCTGCCACCACCAACTTTCCACTTGCAAAACGGAGTCGAGTAAAAGTAAATGCGACGCTTCCAGCTGTTCCACTTAGAGAAGTGGGCGAAGTGCTCTCGTGGTTTCCTGGATGTACAACGATAAAAGTAAAAATCGGAACTACTTTAGATATCGAACGTATAGATGAAGTGTTGCGGATTATCCCCGATGCCACCTTCCGCCTTGATGCGAACGGTCTCTTTACCGTTGCTGAGGCAGAGAGCTTACTAACCGAGTTGTATAACAAATATTCAGAGCAGATTGAATATGTAGAGCAACCATGCGCATCACTTAATGAAAATGCTGCTCTGAAATCGCCGCTACCAATCGCGATAGATGAAAATCTCCGCTTAGGTGATGATCTCTCAGAGATAAATAAAGTTGCGGATGTTGTTGTGATCAAAGTTGCACCACTTGGTGGGATCGCAAGATCACTTAACATTATTGAGAAGTTAGATAAACCCGTTGTCATCTCCTCTGCACTCGAAAGTACCGTAGGTATATCTGCAGGAATTGCGCTCGCAGCTCATCTGCCTGAAGAGATTATTTGTGGGTTGGGGACTGTCGCGTTACTAGAGGGTGATATCGCCAAGGAGAGACTCTTACCAAAAGATGGCACGGTTCCGGTAACTTCATTTAACATTGATACTCAATCACTTGCTCAGTATCGACTAAGTGAAGATCGAATTAGTTGGTGGCATAATCGAATCGAAAATGCGCTTCAGATCTATCAAAAGTCATCAGCGCTACCCAGGGGAGGTGAGCGTTAATGTCATTTACACCATCACCAGTTTTAGGTGAAGTGATTGTTGACCAACTCATTCGCTCTGGAGTGCGCGATGCGGTGATCTCGCCTGGTTCGCGGAATGCGCCATTAACGATGGCTCTCTGGCGGGCAGCTGAACTTAATCGCATTCGCTTACATACCCGCATTGATGAACGGAGCGCTGCTTTTCTCGCCTTAGGTATTACTAAATCAACTAGTACCCCCACTCCAGTAATTTGTACCAGTGGTAGCGCGGCCGCAAATTTTTATCCTGCACTTCTTGAAGCCCACCATAATCAACATCCGTTGATTGCTATCACTGCAGACCGTCCCGCCAGGTTATGGCAGACCGGGGCCAACCAAACAACGACCCAAGTAGAAATGTTCCCTGCTGCGGTAAAACAGAGTATTAATCTCTCGGCCACTGGGAGCGAACCTGGTCAAGTACAACTCTGGCGAGAACAAATTGCAGGATGCTTTAGCTCAAATAATCCAGCGCATATCAATGTCGAGTTTGAGGAACCGTTACTTGGTTCACTGGAGTGGAGCGAATCACTTGACGTTGCTGTGCCTGTAGCTACCAGAAAATCTTTTATCGCACGTACGTTGCAGAGCTATCATCCCCACGGAGTAATACTTTTAGGTCATGATCGAGCCGGAATATCTGCATCAGATATTTCTCAACTATCAGAAGAACTTGGCTGGCCGATTTTAAGCGAAGATCCGCTATGTGGTGCACCTGTCATCGCCCACGCCTCACTTCTACTTTCTGATGAGGGAAGGCGAGCTGCCCTCCAGCCAAAAGTTGCGATGGTTATTGGTCGCCTAACGCTCTCTCGAGCAATCAACGCCTATCTATCTCTCGCCGACAAAGTTGTCATCGTTGATCCACGTACCGATGAGATTGATATTGAGCGCGAAGCTGATGAAATTCATCTTGCGCTACCTATTTGCCCAAGTGACGCGAAGCAGAACCGCGATGCCTCATGGAGTGAAAAGTTTTCCCACTACGCGATGAGAATTTCTGAGCGTTTGCCATCGTTACTCACTGAATGGTCTGAACCTGCTGCCGTCACAACCGCAGTGGCAGAACTTCCGGCTAACTCAGCGCTCTTTATTGCATCCTCACGTCCGATTCGAGATATCGAAGCATTTGCTCAGCCACGCACGGGTGTAGAAACTTTTGCAAACAGGGGCCTAGCAGGAATTGATGGGAACGTTTCAACGGCTTATGGAATTGCGCTAACACGAAGTCAAACATTTGCGATATTAGGTGATCTGGCATTTCTTCATGACATTAATGGCCTCTTAGTTGGTAACGATGAAATTCGCCCAAACCTTACTTTTGTAGTTATTTCGAATGATGGTGGCGGAATTTTCTCTACTTTGCCGCAGAGCGATGTCCCTGGTTTTGAGAAAATTTTTGGAACGCCACATAACCGTGATTTAGTCGCGATTGCCGAAAGTTATGGCGTTCCCGCAGTTGCAGTTCGTACCCGCGATGCGCTCATTGCTCAACTGGCGCGGGGCAGCGAAGGAGTGCGGGTAATTGTTGCGCAAATGCCTGACCGAAAAATTAATGCAAATTTACTAAAAGAGATTACAAACTCTCTAGCGCTTCTCTAATTGGAAGTAGCTTCGCCTGACTCTCTGCATATTCCTTTGTTGGATCTGAACCTTGGACTATGCCACAGCCAGCAAAAAGTCTTATCTCTCGGGAATCTTCAGGATTAATCTGTGCGCAACGGAGGGCGATTCCAATTTCGCCTTCGCCTCTGCTGTCAATCCAACCAACTGGACCGGCATAACGACCGCGAGACATCCCTTCTATCTCTTTAATGGCTCGCTGCGCAGCAGGGCGCGGAGTGCCACATACTGCGGCAGAGGGATGCAGTTCGCGAACAACCGTGAAGAGATCTGCTGGCGCGAGCGAGTCAGTAAGAACGCCAGTGACATCTGTTGCTAGATGCATCACGTTTGAAAGATGTAAAACGAACGGCGTTTCTGGCACGTTAGTTGAGGAACAGAATGGTGCAAGGGATTGCGCAACCGATTCCACCGCATATTCATGTTCTTCAAGATCTTTAGAGGAGCGAGCTAGAGATGCCGCAAGGGCTAAATCACGCTCGTCATCTCCAGTGCGCTGAATTGTCCCAGCAAGTATTCGTGAGGTGACCAAACCTTTATTGAGTCGGACTAATAATTCAGGGGTAGCCCCGACAAGATTTGCAACCGAGAAAATCCAAGTGGCACTGTAATTTTCTGCGAGTTTTTTCATAATATGTCGCGCATCAAAAGGCATATCCGATTGCGCGATGAGATCTCTAGCTAAGACTACTTTTGAAATTTCGCCGCTATGGATCTTTGCTAGCGCTTTTCCCACATTGATCTCCCATTGTGCGGGTGAGACAGTGCCACCAACCCAGCTGAGATTTAGCGGAGCTTCAGGATTGGTTGCAGGTGAAATTTCAGGTGGGTTCTCGTCGCCAATCCACGTCACCCAGGTTCGACCATTACGTTGCCCGACAACAATTTTTGGAATGATTGCAACGCTGGGTTCGTCGCCATCAAAGGTTCCAGAGAGAAAAAGGACTGGGCCGGAGCCAAATTTTTTTACCTCATCGTGAATAGTGAAGTATGCAGATCGCTCACGCCACCAGAACCTGATTTTTTCAAACCTATCAGAGCCGGCAACTTCGATTCGATCAAACTCTCCCCAACCAACAAGTCCATCACCACCGCGAACCCATGCGAGCGCAGAACTATCTGGAAGGAGCGTTAATAAATCTTGCGATTCACCAATCTCTTGCGTGTGAACCGAAACTGGAACAAAACTTGCAGGAGGATTCACGAACGACGCTTATCCACCACTCGCCACAGCGTAGGAAGAGCAGTTGCAGCAATTGCAAGTTTGAGAACTTCACCAAAAATAAATGGTGTGAGCCCAGCGTTAATTGTCCACGACCAATCTTTACCAGTTGCGTGTTGAAGCCAAATTAATCCGGGAGTGAAAATGAGAATTTGACCAACTAACATGGAAAGTAGTGCGGTGGGAAGTTTCTTATCCCACTTTTTCGATGCCAGAAAACTGAGCGCAATAGTCGCCAAGAACATTCCCACAAGGTAACCACCGGTTGGGCCCACGAATTTTGCTAACCCATGCCCTTGTTGGGAAAAGATAGGTGCACCAGCGATACCAATACCTAGATAAAGAGCGAAGGTGGTTGCACCGAGCGCTCGACCATAACTTGCGCCTATCAGTAGCGCGCCAAGAGTCTGCCCGGTAACGGGAACGGGTGAGCCCGGGATTGGCAGCGCAAGCTGTGCCATTAACGATAAGAAAGCAACGCCACCGAGCGCGAGAGCGCTGTTAGTGAGGAGCGTGCTTTTGGGAAAGAGCGCAGCGCGAAGCGAGTGCGCGGGTACGGGAATGGTGGTCACGGTTGATATCTCCTTTAACTAGCTCTTCTACTCGGTCTTCAATTTGGTCTTCAATTGCATCTGTATCTCGATTGGCATCTGAGCGTACACACCATAAAGATGTACCCCATGGTTCGCGCCCGCCTCGACAAGTCGCCCAAAGATGTTGCCGCCATGTTTGACCAAGTGGCAAAGCGGTATGACCTACTCAACGATTTATTAAGTCTGGGGAGAACAAAGGCATGGCGCAAGGTGGTGGTGCAGACGATCGCTCCTCGCCCCGGCATGCGGATTCTTGATTGCGCCGCTGGAACAGGATCGTCAACAGCGCCGCTCGCAGCGGCTGGAGCAGAGGCAATTGCCTCAGACTTCTCCCTTGGGATGTTGGAAGCGGGCGCCGCTCGCGAGCGAAGCTTGAGCTTTATCGCGGCCGACAACCTCGCCCTTCCCTTTGCAGATATGAGTTTTGATGTTGTAACAATCTCCTTTGGTCTACGGAATGTCGCAGATACCAAGCGGGCTCTTGAAGAGGGTTTTCGGGTCACTGCACCGGGAGGGCGCTTGGTCGTCTGCGAGTTCTCACACCCCACAAACCGCCTCTTCCGAGCAATCTACTTCCGGTATCTCATGCGAGCGCTGCCGCCACTTGCCAGGGCCTTCTCCTCTAATCCAGAGGCCTATACCTATCTCGCCGAGTCGATTGAAGCCTGGCCTAACCAGAGCGCGCTCGCCGAAATTATTGGCCAAGCGGGCTGGAGTAGCGTCTCCTGGCAGAACCTCACCGGCGGAATTGTTGCGATTCACTCCGGCTACAAAGGCGGGTAAGAGGAGCTAAGGGTGGGTCAGATAACACCCGAGGTCGGTAATTAACTGGGCTAATGCCCCGTAAGATTTGAGGAAGTGGCGCCATGTGGCGCTCAACTTTTCAGGCTGGCAAGAAACGCATCAAAACGGATAAGGCTCAAGGGGGAGCGATGAATCCATATGTTCCGATTCTCGCAATCGGGGCTATTGGTTTTGGTTTCGCAGCAATCTCCGTTGTTGCCGGATATCTCACCGGCCCACGCCGTTATAACCGAGCAAAGGCTGAGGCGTATGAATGTGGCATCGAGCCAACTCCACCTGCAGCTGGCGGGGGACGTTTTCCAATCAAGTACTTTTTAACGGCAATGCTTTTTATTATTTTCGATATCGAGATCGTCTTCCTTTATCCATGGGCAGTCTCATTTGATCAACTTGGACTCTTTGGAATTGTTGAGATGTTCTTGTTCATCCTTACTGTTTTCGTCGCATACACCTATGTATGGCGCCGCGGTGGATTGGAGTGGGACTAATGGGTCTTGAAGAGAAACTTCCCAGCGGATTTGCGCTCACTACCGTAGAAAAACTTGTTGGCTACATGCGCAAGAACTCGCTCTGGCCAGCAACTTTCGGACTTGCCTGTTGTGCGATTGAAATGATGGCGGTTACAACTGGCCGCTATGACTTAGCTCGATTTGGCATGGAAGTTTTTCGTGGTTCACCTCGCCAAGCAGATTTAATGATTGTTGCTGGACGCGTTAGCAACAAAATGGCACCAGTGCTTCGCCAGGTGTATGACCAAATGTCAGATCCAAAATGGGTTATCGCAATGGGAGCCTGCGCATCTTCGGGTGGCATGTTCAATAATTATGCGATTGTTCAAGGTGTCGATCACGTTGTGCCCGTGGATATCTATCTTCCTGGTTGTCCACCACGCCCTGAAATGTTGATGGATGCAATTATCAAACTGCATGAAGAGATTAAGAGCGCAAAACTTGGAATTAATCGTGCAAAAATTATCAAAGAAGTTGAGGCTGCTGCGCTCGCTGCTAAGCCAACAATTGAATTAAAAGGACTTCTTGCATGAGCGATATCGCAAAGCAAAATACGAGCGCTGAAAGCACCGGAATGTTTGGCGTTGCTGGCACTGGTGATACTTCAGGTTACGGTGGATTGCAGCGACGTAAGGTTCAGGTTGGATCAACTGAGCGACCATTCGGCGGATATTTCGACGATGTTGTCGATGGATTAGAGCGGGCTTATCCAAGTTTTAGCGATGCAATCGAGAAAGTAGTTGTTGATCGCGGTGAATTAACTCTCTATGTTCGTCGCGAGAAATTAAAAGAAGTTTCGCTCATCCTTCGTGATGACTTGAAATTTGAGATGTGCTTAGGGGTAAGTGGCGCACATTTCCCTGAAGAGAACGGTCGAGAATTACGAGCGCTCTATCCATTACTTTCACTAACGCGCAATCAACGAATTCGCCTTGAAGTTTCCGCTCCTGATAGCAATCCGCATATTCCCTCTGTCGTAGAGGTGTGGGCAGGAAATAACTGGCATGAGCGTGAGACATACGACATGTTCGGAATTATTTTTGATGGCCATCCAGCGCTCACTCGAATCTTCATGCCAGATGATTGGAACGGCCACCCACAACGTAAGGATTACCCACTTGGCGGTATTCCAGTGGAGTACAAAGGCGCAACCATTCCGCCGCCAAGCGAACGGCGGGTGTATCGCTAATGTCCCAGACAAGTAACACGTACAACTCAGCGCGCGAAACGACAGAAGGTCGAATTTATTCGGTTACTGGTGGCGATTGGGATGATCTCGTAACAGAGATTGGTTCAACTCAAGAAGAGCGCGTTGTGGTGAATATGGGGCCACAGCATCCATCAACACATGGAGTGCTCCGATTGATTCTTGAGTTAGAGGGCGAGACCGTTACTGAAGCTCGCTGCGGAATTGGATATCTACATACGGGTATTGAGAAGAACACCGAGTATCGCTCATGGACTCAGGGAGTTACTTTTGTTACTCGAATGGATTACCTCTCGCCAATGTTTAACGAGGCGGCATATTGCTTAGCAGTCGAGAAGTTATTGGGAATCACTGATCAGATTCCTGAGCGCGCAACGTTGATTCGCGTGATGATGATGGAATTTAATCGCATCTCATCGCACTTAGTCTGTCTAGGTACTGGTGGACTCGAGTTGGGCGCAATCACGCCAATGTTCTTTGCTTTCCGTGAGCGCGAAATGATTCTCGATATCTTCGAAATGGCATCAGGTCTGCGGATGAATACCGCGTACATCCGCCCCGGTGGTTTAGCTAATGATCTTCCTGAAGATGCGATTCCAAAAATTCGCGAAGCGGTAAAAACTATCCGCAAGAATCTAAAAGATAACGAGAAGATGCTCGTCGGAAATTCCATCTGGATGAAGCGCACAGCCGGAGTAGCCCACCTTGATCTCGCTGGTTGCATATCTTTAGGTATCACTGGCCCAGTGCTACGTTCAACTGGAATGCCATGGGATTTACGTAAAACGCAACCATATTGCGGCTATGAGAATTTTCAATTCGATGTGGTTACTGCAGATACCGCTGATGCATATGGTCGCTTCATGATTCGTGTTTACGAAATGGAGCAGAGCCTTCGCATCATCGAGCAGGTGCTAGATCGCTTAGAGCCAGGACCAATCATGGTCGGCGACAAGAAGATTGCTTGGCCATCTCAACTCTCTCTTGGCGGCGATGGGCTTGGAAATTCCCTCGATCACATTCGCGAAATTATGGGCACTTCAATGGAAGCGCTGATTCACCACTTTAAGTTGGTAACCGAAGGTTTCCGAGTTCCAGCTGGTCAAGTTTATGCAGCGGTGGAATCACCTCGTGGCGAACTTGGTGCACACATCATTTCTGATGGTGGCACGCGCCCGTATCGAGTTCATTTCCGCGAACCTTCATTTAATAATTTGCAATCAACAGCAGCAATGTGTGAGGGAAGTCTTGTTGCCGATGTAATCGCTGCGGTTGCTTCCATCGATCCAGTTATGGGAGGCGTTGATAGATAATGGCTTCACCATTTGATGCAAATTTCTTATCTCGCCTCGATGCAATCATTGCGCGTTATCCTCGTTCGCGCTCAGCAATCATGCCGATGCTTCATTTGGTCCAAGCGCGCGACGGTTATGTCACTGCTGAGGGCATCGAGGTAATTGCAGAGAAACTTGAGTTAACAACTGCCGAAGTACATGCCGTTGCCTCTTTCTATACTCAATATCGAAAGAGCCCAGCGGGTGAATATCATGTAGGTGTATGTACCAATACCTTATGTGCAATCATGGGCGGCGATGCGATATTCGCCGGTCTTAAAGGCCACCTTGGAATTGAGAACAATGAACGTACTTCAGATGGCAAAGTCTCCCTCGAACATATCGAGTGCAATGCAGCGTGCGACTATGCACCAGTAGTTATGGTCAACTGGGAATTTTTCGATAATCAAACTGTTGAGAGTGCAAAAACTCTCGTGGATGATCTTCGCGCCGGAAAGAAGCCCGTACCTACCCGTGGCCCTAATTCGGTACCTACCTTTAAAGAAGCATCTGAAGTACTTGCTGGTTTTAATGATGGGCGTGCAAATGAAGGAATTCAAGCGGGAGATCCCACCTTGCTTGGTTTGAAGATTGCTAAGGGGGAGCGGTAATAAATGAGTAAGTTGACGCCAGTTCTCTCAGCACATTGGGATGAGAAAGATTCCTTCACAATCGCCGGCTACCAACGTCACGGTGGATATAACGCAGCAAAGAAAGCTCTGGCAATGGATCCTGATGCTGTGATTCAGATTGTTAAAGATTCAGGGCTACGTGGCCGTGGTGGTGCAGGATTCCCAACCGGAAGCAAGTGGGGCTTTATTCCACAAGGCGATAACAAAGATCATTATTTAGTAGTAAATGCTGATGAATCTGAGCCAGGAACGTGCAAAGACACTCCACTACTGATGGCCAACCCACATGTTCTCGTAGAAGGTGTGATTATCGCCTCTTATGCAATTCGCGCAAAACATGCATTCATTTATATTCGTGGTGAAGTTACTCATGTAACGCGCCGACTTCTCCAAGCAATCGAAGATGCTTACAAAGCAGGTTTCCTCGGCAAGAATATTTTGGGAACTGGTTTTGATCTCGAATTAACGCTGCACATTGGTGCGGGAGCATATATCTGCGGTGAAGAGACAGCGCTTCTGGATTCTCTTGAAGGTTTCCGTGGGCAACCACGTCTGCGCCCACCATTCCCCGCTATTGCTGGTCTTTATGCCAGACCAACTGTGGTGAATAACGTGGAATCAATCGCTTCAGTCCCGGCAATTATCGAAAAAGGCGCGGAGTGGTTTACATCGCTTGGCACCGAGAAGAGCAAAGGCTTTACGCTCTATTCATTGTCGGGCCATGTAAATAATCCAGGTCAATTTGAGGCGCCCCTTGGTATCACTCTTCGTGAATTACTTGAGTTAGCAGGTGGAGTCCGTACCGGACATACATTGAAGTTTTGGACTCCTGGCGGATCATCAACGCCAATCTTTACCGATGCGCATCTTGACACGCCTTTGGATTACGAATCGGTAAGTGCTGCTGGTTCGATGCTTGGTACAAAGGCGCTGCAAATATTTGATGAAACAACTTGTGTGCTTCGCGCAGTACTTCGTTGGACTGAGTTCTACAAGCATGAATCGTGTGGCAAGTGCACGCCATGTCGCGAAGGTACTTGGTGGCTAGTGCAAATTCTTCGAGATCTTGAAAATGGAAAAGGTAGCGAAGCTGATCTTACGAAGTTGCTCGACCTCTGCGACAACTTGTTGGGTCGCTCGTTCTGCGCGCTCGGTGATGGCGCAGCTAGCCCAATCATCTCTTCAATTAAGTATTTCCGTGATGAATATCTTGCTCATCTGACTCATGGTGGCTGTCCATTTGATCCAGTGGCATCAACTCTTTTCGCTTCAAGCAAGGTGGGTGCTTAATTCATGACTGCTGTACAACCACAAACAGACTTAATCACGCTCACTATTGATGGGTTTGAGGTCACTGTGCCAAAAGGCACGCTTGTCATCCGTGCGGCCGAGCAACTTGGCATCCAAATTCCTCGGTTCTGCGATCACCCATTACTTTCGCCAGTAGGCGCCTGCCGACAATGTTTAGTACATATCGAAATAAATGGTCGAGCATTTCCAAAACCACAAGCGTCCTGCACGATTCCCGTTGAGAATGGGATGGTCGTTCAAACTCAACTTACCTCCGAAGTTGCGCATAAAGCGCAAGAGGGAGTGATGGAATTCCTTCTAGTAAATCATCCACTTGATTGCCCAGTCTGCGATAAAGGTGGCGAGTGCCCGCTACAAAACCAGGCGATGAGCAATGGACGTAGCGAGAGTCGATTCGAAGGCAAGAAGCGAACTTTTGAAAAGCCGATTCACATCTCTTCACAAGTTTTACTCGATCGTGAACGATGCATTCTCTGTGCACGTTGTACTCGCTTCTCGAAAGAGATCGCCGGAGATCCCTTTATTGATATGGGCGAGCGTGGTGCACTTCAGCAAGTTTCAATTTACGAAAAAGATCCATTTGATTCTTATTTCTCAGGTAACACGGTACAAATTTGTCCAGTTGGTGCACTAACTGGCTCGGCATATCGATTCCGTTCCCGTCCGTTTGATCTCGTTTCAACACCTACGGTTTGCGAGCACTGCGCATCTGGATGTTCGATGCGTACAGATGTCCGACGAAATAAAACACTTCGCCGCTTGGCAGGAAATGATCCAGAGGTAAATGAAGAGTGGAATTGCGATAAAGGTCGTTGGGCATTCCAATACACAATGGCAAAGGATCGAATTGCGGCTCCTTTGATTCGTGAAAATGGCGTATTGCGCGAAGCGTCGTGGCCCGAGGCGCTCGCAGCAGCGGCAGCAGGTTTGAAAGGGAAGAAAGCTGGCGTTCTTGTTGGCGGTCGCGCAACTGTTGAAGATGCTTATGCATATGCAAAGTTTGCTCGGGTAGCGCTCGGTACCAACGACATAGATTTCCGTTCCCGCCCACACTCTGACGAAGAGCGCAGCTTCCTTGCCAGCCAGGTAGTCGGTTCTTCGGTGCGCTACAGCGACATTGATTCTGCTGATCATGTTGTCCTTGTCGGAATTGAGCCAGAAGAAGAATCACCAATTGTTTTCTTGCGAATTAGAAAGCAAGTTCGTCAACGCGCGCTAGCGGTAACCGCTATTGCACCTTGGAATACTCGTGGCTTTAAGAAGTTGCACGCAAAATATGTAGGAATAACCCCAGGACTTGAAGCAGGAGCGATTGCGCAACTTTCACTTACCAGCGCTTCGGTCATTGTTGTTGGTGAACGTCTCTGTGAATCAACTGGTGCGTTGAGCGCAGTCGCAGATCTAGTTGCAAAGAGCGGTGCGAAAATTGCTTGGGTTCCTCGTCGCGCTGGCGAAAGAGGTGCGCTCGAAGCGGGCGCGATTGGCAACTTGCTCCCAGGTGGACGTCCAGTTTCCGATGCAGCAGCGCGCGTTGATGTCGCGGCAGCATGGTCAGTTGAATCATTGCCAAGTGATCCAGGTCTAGATAGCGCCGGCATTCTTGCTGCTGCTGCTCACGGCTCAGTTGAGGCGTTGGTGGTTGGCGGCGTTGATCCGTTTGATATGCATGCACCAGAAATTTCTGGTCTCGATAACGCCTTTGTCCTTTCCCTCGAAATGCGACCTAGTGCAATTACTGAACGAGCAGATGTAGTTCTGCCAATAGCCGCTGTCGTCGAAAAATCAGGCTCCTTCATGTCATGGGAAGGAAGAGTTCGAGCCTTCGAACAATCCGTTCCCGAAACTCCACATCAGAGTGATTTATATGTGCTCGCACTTGTGGCAGAAGCTTTGGGAACGCCACTCGGGTTTAGCACAGTGAAAGGTGCGGCAAAAGAATTTGGCACCCTTGCGAAGTGGGATGGTGCGCGTGCGAGTTTTACGCAGGTCACTTCAAGTGGCACGACGGGTGCGATTTCATTAGCAACATGGCGCCAACTGCTAGATAACGGAACGCTTCAAGTGAACGAACCAAATCTTGCAGGTACAGCCCGAAAAGCTGTTGCTCGAATCAATAAAACTCTCGCAGCTTCACTAATTGTTTCAGATGGCGATCTTGTTACCATCTCGACCGATCGAGGGGCGCTCTCACTCAACGTTGAAATTAGCGATGTGGTAGATAACGTTGTTTGGTTGCCTCGAAATGGCGTAGGAGCTCAATCCCTTCGCATCCTTGGTGCGCTCAATGGCGCCGATGTGAAAGTACGTAAGGGGCTCTGAAAAAGGTGAAAAATGTGAGAGATGCGATTCTTGATGATCCAGGTTGGCTCATTGCCGTCAAAGGGCTTTTAGTCTTTGTATTTTGCGTCGTTTGTACTTTGTTGGCTATCTGGTTTGAACGTCGCATTGTTGCACGTATGCAACTTCGCCTTGGGCCAAATCGAGTCGGTAAATTTGGATTGCTACAGAGCCTTGCAGACGGTGTGAAATTAGCGTTGAAAGAGGATCTGATTCCGGCAGCTGCCGATAAGTTGGTCTTCATCATTGCGCCGATTATTAGCGCGACCACTTGCTTTATGGCCTTCGCTGTAATTCCAATGAGCGGCCCAGTAAAAATGTTTGGCCAAGAGACCGCCTTCCAACTTACCGATATCCCAGTAGGCGTTCTTTACATTCTTTCCGTTGCCTCTGTTGGCGTATATGGCATCGTCCTTGCCGGATGGTCATCAGGTTCGACTTACCCGCTACTGGGTGGACTTCGTTCAAGCGCCCAAGTTATTTCATATGAAATCGCGATGGGACTCTCTCTCGTCGCCGTCTTCCTCTACGCCGGATCAATGTCCACGATTGATATCGTCGCGGCGCAAGATAAATTCTGGTACGCAATCGTGCTCTTCCCATCATTCATTATTTATGCAATATCAATGGTTGGCGAAACTAACCGCGCACCATTTGATCTTGCAGAGGCCGAAGGAGAATTGGTCGGCGGATTCCACACTGAATACTCCTCACTTAAATTTGCGCTCTTCTTCCTCGCTGAATATGTAAATATCGTTGGCGTTTCGGCGTTAGCAACCACGCTCTTCCTCGGTGGTTATCATGCACCGCCTGGTCTTGGATTTACCGAGAGCTGGCTGGGTGGATGGTTTACCTTTATCTGGTTCTTCATCAAGGTTGTGCTCTTTTTCTTCGTCTTCGTCTGGTTGCGCGGAACTTTGCCGCGACTTCGATACGACCAGTTCATGCAGTTTGGTTGGAAAGTTCTCATCCCAGCAAACGTTGCGTGGATCATGATTGTTGCGGTGTTACGTTATTTCACTGTTAATGGCGCCTCGCGAACATCTATTCTGACTTTTGGCGGCGCGGTGTTGCTGCTCTTCCTTGTTGGTAGCTCTTTCTATGAACGAGCAAAAAGTCGGAAAGTTGCTGCAGAGAATTCCATTGTTGATGCTCCTGCGCCTTATCCCGTCCCTGAACTTCCGATGAAAATTTCTACCTTTACAGTTCCAAGAGCGGAGCGCGAACGTGAGTGAATTAGAGCCAAAGCGGGCCATTGATGGCGCCGCTGAAGAGTCAATAAATATTCCGATTGATGGTCCAGCGCCATTCCTAACACAGCTAAAAGGTTTCTGGACCACCTTTGCTGCTCAATTTAAAAAGGTAACTACCGTTGAGTATCCAGAGGTGAAGGAACCAACTGCGCCACGATTTCATGGTCGCCATCAATTAAATCGCCACCCAGATGGCCTTGAGAAATGTATCGGCTGCGAACTTTGTGCTTGGGCATGCCCGGCAGATGCGATTTATGTTGAGGGCGCCGAGAACACAGATGAGCAACGCTATTCACCAGGTGAGCGTTACGGCAAGGTTTATCAAATCAATTATCTCCGGTGCATTTTCTGTGGATTATGTATCGAAGCCTGCCCAACTCGTGCGCTAACGATGACCAATGAATATGAATTAGCAGATGATTCACGGAAGAAATTAATCTTCGAGAAAGAAGATTTACTAGCGCCACTTCGCAGTGGAATGTTGCAACCGCCGCACCCTTATTACCCAGGTACTGACGATCAAGATTATTACCATGGTCGAGTCACAGAGGCGCACCCTTCGCAGGAGCAAAAGTGAATTTTGCGGCAATCGTAAATAACCAAACCCAAACTCCGGAATCGGTGCTTTTCTTTATTCTCGCGCCCATCATGGTCCTGGCAGCGCTAGGAATGTTGGTAGTGAAAAAAGCAGTGCACTCAGCTCTGTTGTTGGCAGTTGTTATGGTTGGACTTGCAATCTTTTATATTTCAAATGAGGCGCCATTTCTCGGAATCGTTCAGGTAGTTGTCTACACCGGTGCGGTGATGATGCTCTTCCTATTTATTCTGATGTTAGTTGGCGTGGATTCTTCAGACTCACTCGAAGAAACCATTAAGGGGCAGCGGATTGCTGGTGTCTTAGGATCGATTGGCGTGGGCTTTCTTTTGATTTCACTGCTCAGCCGCGCCGAACTCGGCCGCCAATACGCCGGCTTGGAGTTGGCTAATGGCGAGGGAAATGTCCAAGCCATTGCCAAGGATCTCTTTACGCGCTACGTCTGGGCTTTTGAAGTGATCTCCGCGCTACTTATAACTGCCGCGTTAGGCGCCATGGTCCTTGCCCATCGTGAGCGAATTCTGCCGCGTAAAACCCAACGCGAATTAGCTGCAGAGCGAGTGCGACAGAGCGCAGTACCAGTTGCTGGTCTTCCAGGACCTGGAACGTATGCGCAACACAATGCCGTAGATATTCCAGCGCTACTTCCCGATGGCACTCCTGCCGACGCTTCAGTCTCCAAGGTAATTGCCGCCCGTGGCGAGCTAGCTAATCCAGCGGCATATCGCATGAGCGAGAGCGGTAAAGATAAAGAAGAGGGGGAGGAGTAAAGATGTCGCTAGATAATTACCTCTATCTCTCTGCCCTTCTGTTCACTATCGGCGCTGTGGGTGTTTTGATTCGTCGCAATGCCATCGTTGTCTTCATGTGCATCGAATTGATGCTCAATGCATCAAATCTTGCTTTTGTTACCTTCTCTCGAATGAATGGCAATATCGATGGCCAACTTTTTGCCTTCTTCACGATGGTCGTTGCTGCATGTGAGGTTGTTGTTGGGTTAGCAATAATTGTCACGATCTATCGTTCTCGTCGTTCGGCCTCAGTCGACGACGCGAGATTGTTGAAGCTCTAATGAACGGAACCTCGCAGATGCTTGTTTACCTCATCGCAATTCCACTATTCAGTGCAGCGTTTCTCCTACTTGGTGGTCGCGCTCTAGACAAAGTAGGGCACATCGTTGGGACTCTTGCATCCTTGGCAGCCTTTGTTGTTGGTCTTTTAGAGTTCGTTGCGATGCTTGGCCGAGCGCCAGAGAATCGCGCAGTAACACAACCGCTATTTACCTGGATTGAAGTTGGTAATTTCAATGTTGGGGCGACGCTCTTCCTTGACCAACTTTCAATGTGCTTCGTCTTGCTTATCACCGGTGTTGGTACCTTGATTCATATTTACTCAATCGCTTACATGTCCCACGATCGAGATCGCCGCCGTTTCTTCGCCTTCCTTAATCTCTTTATCGCTGCGATGTTGCTCTTGGTGCTTGGCGATTCCTACTTAAGCCTTTATGTTGGTTGGGAGGGCGTCGGTCTTGCCTCATATCTTCTTATTGGATTCTGGAATCAGAAACCGGCATATGCGACTGCTGCGAAGAAGGCTTTTGTAGCAAACCGAGTTGGCGATGTTGGCTTATCGCTCGCGGTGATGATTGCTTTTGTTCAGTTCGGTTCCGTTTCATTTAGCGGTGTTGCTGAAGGTGTGGAAGCGGGTAAGGCAAGTTCACTCGCACTCAACTGTTTAGGAGCGGCGCTCTTGCTCGCTGCAGTGGGAAAGTCTGCGCAATTCCCACTTCAATCATGGCTCGGCGATGCGATGGCAGGCCCCACGCCAGTCTCTGCACTCATTCACGCCGCAACAATGGTTACTGCAGGCGTTTATCTCATCTCTCGCTCACACTTTGTCTTTGATGTTGCATCAGTAGCGCAAACATTGGTGGTAATTGTCGGTGCTATCACGCTGCTCTTCGGCGCAATTATCGGTATGGCGAAAGATGACATCAAGAAAGCTCTTGCAGCGTCGACGATGTCGCAGATTGGCTACATGATTCTGGCAACTGGTCTTGGACCAGTGGGTTACGCATTTGCGATGATGCACTTGCTTACCCATGGTTTCTTTAAAGCGGGAATGTTCCTTGGTGCTGGCTCGGTCATGCATGGCATGAACGATGAAGTAGATATGCGAAAGTACGGCGCGCTCCGCAAGTACATGCCGGTCACCTTTATTACCTTTGGTCTGGGCTATCTAGCAATCATTGGCGTGCCACCATTTGCAGGTTTCTATTCGAAAGACAAAATTATTGAAATAGCGCTTGATGCGGGCGGTGCTAAGGGAATTATTTTAGGTGGCATCACTCTCCTCGGCGCAGCAATAACTGCTTTTTACATGTCGCGCGTGATGTTAATGACCTTCTTTGGAAATAAGCGTTGGGATTCTGGAGCACATCCACATGAATCTCCGGCACTCATGACGATTCCAATGGCAATTCTTGCAATCGGTTCGGTAAGCGCCGGATTTATTTTTACCATGGGTGATCGTTTTGTGAAATTCCTCGAGCCTGTATTCCACTCAGAACATGGCGGCGGGCATGGCGAAGAGGAGCACTTCCTCTCACCAATCGTGGTCTCTGGATTAGCGCTTGCTGCAGTTGCGATAGGTGTATCGATTGCGATTGCAAAATATGGACGGGGCAAAGAGATTCCAACGGTGGCACCTAGCGATGTAACCATTTGGACAAAAGTCGCTCGTCGCGATCTTCTTCAAGATGAGATCAACGAGACGCTCTTCATGCGCCCAGGTCAAGAGCTGACAAAGGCGCTTGCAATAGTCGATGAGAAAGTAATTGATGGAGCGGTTCGTGGAGTTGGCTCGCTAACTCTCGATGTTGCTTCAGGTGTACGTAAAACTCAAACAGGGTTTGTTCGCTCGTATGCTCTCTGGATTATCGTCGGCGCGCTCGCAATACTTGCCGCGATTACGTTGGTGACGCTATGAGTTCATTAACAATTCTCGGGCTACTTCCACTTCTTGGTAGCGCAGTCCTCTTTTTATTACCTAAAGAGCGTGAGGTACTTGCAAAGCAAATAGCCTTAGGTGTTTCGACGGCGGTTGCTGTCGCAGGGTTGCTGATGGCGACCTCGTTTGAGCGCGGACTATCAAGTTTTCAATTCATTGAGAAGCGCTCGTGGATACCGGCATTTGGAATTAACTATGGGCTAGGCGTTGATGGCATGGCGCTCTTATTGATTGTGCTTGCGCTGGTGCTCACTCCGATTGTCATTCTCGCCTGCTGGAATGAGGCAGAAGGTGGACGCTGGAGCGTTAAAACCTTCTTTGCATTACTTTTAGTACTTGAAACGATGATGGTTGGCGTTTTCGCTGCCACCGACATCTTCCTCTTCTACCTCTTCTTTGAAGCGATGCTTATTCCGGTCTACTTCCTTATTGGTGGATATGGCACGGGTGAGCGCGCTGCAGCGGCAGTGAAGTTCTTGCTCTACTCGCTCTTTGGCGGCTTATTGATGCTCGCATCGATTATTGGCCTGTATGTGGTCAGCGGTGATCAATTAGGTGCTCCTACCTTTGATGTCACTGAACTATCAAAGTTGAGCATAAATAATCAGACTGAAATCTTGTTATTCCTTGGCTTCTTCATCGCCTTTGCGATCAAGGCTCCGCTCTGGCCATTCCACACTTGGCTACCTGATGCTGCCAAGGCGGCCACGCCTGGTACCTCAGTGCTCCTTCTTGGCGTGCTCGACAAAGTAGGAACCTACGGAATGATCCGGTTCTGTCTCACTCTCTTTCCTGATGCATCGAAGCAATTAGGACCAACGATCATCGTGCTCTCATTAATTTCAATTTTCTACGGTGCATTCCTTGCGATTTGGCAGAGCAACGGTGATATCAAGCGATTGATTTCCTACACATCGATCTCGCACTTTGGATTTATCACTTTGGGCATCTTTGCCTTCACCGCTCAAGGTCAATCAGGATCAATCTTGTATATGGTCAATCATGGATTCTCAACCGCTGCGCTCTTCCTCATCGCTGGTTGGATGATTGCTCGTCGCAACTCTTCGAAGGTGCAGGATTTCGGCGGCCTACAACGAGTGACGCCGCTCCTTGCCTGGTCATTCTTTATCGCAGGCCTTTCGAGCTTAGCTCTACCTGGCCTCTCCTCATTCGTCAGTGAATTCCTAGTTCTGGTCGGAACCTTTGTCCGCTATCCAGTTGCTGCGGTAATTGGAACGCTCGGAATTATTCTCGCCGCGCTTTACATATTAATTCCGGTGCAACGCGCGCTGCATGGACCAACTACTCCTGGGAATGAGAAGCTAAAAGATTTAAGCCTTCGGGAGAAAATTGCCATTGCTCCTGTGATAGCGCTCATTATTCTCTTTGGTTTCTTCCCACAGATTCTCCTAAACGTCATCAACCCTGGAGCGCAAGCCTCAGTCTCTGCTCTTAACATTGGAGGAGATAAGTGATCACTGCCCCCAAGATTGAATATGGTGTGCTCGGCCCAGTTCTTATAGTTCTTGCTGCTGCCGTGGTCGCAGTACTAGTTGAGGCCTTTCTTTCGCGCCGCTATCGATATGTCTTGCAAAGTTCATTGAGCTTCGCAGCAATCGCTCTTGGTTTTCTCGCCGTCATACTCAACAGAAACGTTTCTGGATTATTCGCTGAAGGCGCAGTTGCAGTTGATGGCGTCACGGTAGTGCTTCAAGGAACCATTTTGGTTTTCGCGCTTCTTGGTTTGCTCTTAATAGCCGAGCGTGGATTCCAATCATTTACTGCACAGGCTTCAGCGCTCCCAGGTTCAGCAGATGAACAACGAGCCTTGGCTTCAGGGCTACAACAAACAGAAGTTTTTCCGCTTACACTTTTTGCAGTGGGTGGCGCACTTCTCTTTCCTGCTGCAAATGATTTGATCACACTTTTTGTTGCGCTAGAAGTTCTCTCACTTCCACTCTATTTGATGGCTGGACTCTCGCAACGTCGCCGTTTACTTTCACAAGAGGCTGGGTTGAAGTACTTTCTACTCGGCGCATTTTCATCGGCCTTCTTCCTCTTTGGTTCAGCATTTCTCTATGGCTATGCAGGGACGACAACCTTCGAAGGAATTAAAAGCGCAATTAAAACCTCGCCAGGTAATGATCTCTATCTCCTCATTGGACTATCGATGCTCGCCGTTGGTTTGCTCTTCAAAGTCTCGGCGGCGCCGTTCCACTCTTGGACTCCAGATGTATATCAAGGTGCACCAACGCCGGTTACCGCATTTATGGCTGCGGTTACAAAAGTTGCTGCCTTTGGAGCTTTTCTGCGCATCTTCTACTCAGCGCTGGGTGGCCTGGTTTGGACGTGGCGACCAATAATCGTTGCCATTTCTATTCTCACGATGGCAATAGGCACGATCATTGCGATAGCGCAGAAAGATGTGAAGCGCGTTCTTGCCTACTCTGCAATTGCACACTCCGGATTCTTGTTAACGGGAATAGTGGCCTTCAATAAATCAGGGCTTGATGCAACGTTGCTCTACTTAGCAACCTATGGATTTACCACGCTCGGCACTTTTGCAGTCGTGACGTTGGTTCGCGATGCTGGCGGAGAGGTCACCGACCTCAATCGATGGAGTGGTTTGGGAAAGCGTTCCCCATTAGTTGCCGGTATTTTTACCCTATTTCTCCTCGCACTAGCGGGAATCCCGCTCACCTCTGGCTTTGTTGGTAAGTTCGCTATTTTCTCTGCTGCTTATAAGAGTGGGAATATTTCGGTTGTTATTGCCGGTGTTCTAGCTTCAGCGGTCGCGGCATTCTTCTACATTCGGATTGTGGTCTTGATGTACTTCAACGATCCACAAGAGGATGGCACATCCGTTGTTATTCCTTCGCCAGTGACTGCCATTGCAATTGGAATTTGCGCAGTTGCAACCTTGGTACTTGGCATCTTCCCACAGCCGGCAATTAATGCGATTAATTCACTGGCAACTTTCGTTGCCGGCTAGAGTTACCTAATGGTCACCTTGCCATCGCTCTCGCCAGAAATTGAGCGCGATTTAACTGAGCGACTGGCGAAAGTTGAACGCTTTCTCTTCGATCACGCCGCCGGTGAATTTCCTTTTGCTACCGAGACTTCTCGCCATTTGATTTCTGCGGGGGGCAAACGTTTTCGCCCTATGCTTACTTTGCTGGCGTCAAACTATGGAGACCCATCGCGAGAGACGATCATCAAAGCCGCAGTAGTTGTTGAACTCACCCATTTAGCAACTTTGTATCACGATGATGTTATGGATGAAGCGCCGCTAAGGCGTGGCGTTGAGAGCGCCAACAAGCGGTGGAGTAATTCAGTTGCGATTCTCACCGGTGATTACCTTTTTGCAAAGTCCTCTCTTTTGCTCGCTGACTTAGGTCCTGATGCTGTCCGTCATCAAGCGATGACCTTTGAGCGATTGGTGGTCGGGCAAATTATGGAGACTGAAGGGCCTCAAGGGAGCGAAGATCGATTAGCGCACTACATCAAAGTAGTGACTGAGAAGACTGGTTCACTCTTTGGGCTCTGTGCGCGGTATGGCGGCTATCTCTCAGGTGCGAACCCAGAAATCGTTGAACTTCTTGTGCGGTTTAGTGAACAACTCGGCATCGCCTTTCAGTTGGCTGATGATGTTATTGATATTGAGAGTTCATCAAATCAATCTGGAAAGACTCCGGGAACAGATTTACGGGAAGGCGTTCCTACTCTTGTTACCTTGTTAGTACAACAGATGGAGCGACCCGAAGATGAGAAGTTGTTATCGCTACTTGCTGGTCCAATTCTTGATGAGAGTGATGTAGCGTATGCGTTATCGGCGCTGCGAACTCATGAGGCGCTGGGCGAGGCGAAGCAAATCACGATGCAATATGCCGAGCGCGCTCGGAAAATATTGGCTAGCCTCCCGCTAAACGGTACAACTGAGGGGCTATTAGGCCTGTGTGATGCTCTGGTCTCCAGGTCTTCCTGACCGGACCATATCTGTAGCCAGCAGGCTAAGGGCGAGCCAAATAGTTAGAAAGCCAATCCAGCGCGGACCAGACATCTCTTCATGATTAACAAAGACGCCGACTAAAAACATAACGGTTGGCGTGATGTACTGCATTAAACCGAGAGTAGTTAGCGGCAATCGGACTGCGGCGTTATTGAAAGCAAGGAGTGGCAAAACTGTGGCTAGGCCAGCAGTTGCAAGTCCGAGGGAAATCCAGAGCCCATTTCCAAATTGGGCATCGCCTTGGACTTCTAGTCTCGTTAAATAAAAGATAGTGGGGATGGAAGCAAAGATTGTTTCAATGGCAAGGCCAATGAGTGGTTCCACTTTTAACTTCTTCTTGATAACGCTATATAAGCCCCAAGTGCATGCCAGACCCAATGCGATTAAGGGCAATTGGCCATAGTCATACGTTAGCGCAATGACGCCAATCGCAGCTATTCCAACCGATATCCATTGAAGTCTTCGCATTTTCTCTCGAAGGATGATGACGCCAAATGCCACATTCATTAGCGGAGTGATGTAGTAACCAAGAGATGATTCCACGATTCGATCAACAGTAACTGACCAGATGTAAATGCCCCAGTTGCCTGAGACCAATCCGGCAGTGAGAGCGAGTAGAACAAACATCCGAGGGTTGCGGAGTATCTGCAGCGCAGCTTTGAGTTCACTTCGAAAGGCGAGCGCAGCCCAGCAGACAAGAAGAGACCAAATAGCTCGATGAGAGATGATTTCAAAGGCAGATGCCTGGCGCATCCAACCCCAATAGATGGGCAGCGCTCCCCAGATTATGTAGGCAAACAACCCATAGAGCAGACCACTCTGTTGTTTGTTCACGAGCTCACTCTCTATTTATTGAAAAGTTATCGGTAATTGGTGAATTGCGGGGCGAAATCCCACGTCTCTGCTTTGACAAGAGCGATTGCCTCTTGAAGATCATCCCGACTTTTTGAGGAGACGCGGAGTTCCTCGCCCTGGATTTGGGTCTTCAGTGATTTTGGGCCGCTATCACGGAGAAACTTTGCAAGCTTTTTGGCATTTTCGGTAGAGATGCCTTCTTTAATTTTGACATTAATTTTAAATAATTTGCCGGAAGCCTGTGGCTCGCTGGCATCTAAGTGCTTGAGAGATACGCCACGCTTGACGCACTTCTCTTTAAAGACATCGAGAGCGGCCTTTGCGCGCTCTTCACTTCCCGATTCAATCGCAACAATGTCAGCTCCACTCATTGCTATTTTGGTTTCGGTTCCGCGGAAGTCAAAGCGCGTCCCCAATTCTCGGTCTGCTTGATTGAGCGCGTTATCAAGCTCCATCCGGTCTACTTTTGAAACAATATCAAAACTTGAATCAGCCATCTCTTCCTCCAATTCACCAAAGTCTATAGGCTTTTTCATATGGCCGTGACCCGCGCAGATGTGCTCCGTATGGATAGCGAAGATCGCCTTGCGCCATTTAGGTCGGAATTTTTCATCACCGATTCTGAAGTCTGTTATCTCGACGGAAATTCACTCGGTCGTATGCCACGGCGAACCATCGAGTCTTTACATCACTTTCTTACCGATGAATGGGGAACTAAAGTTGTCGATGGCTGGGGTGATTGGATTGATGAAGCCTCGCAGACGGGTGATCTCATCGGTAGGAGCGCACTGGGAGCAGCAGCAGGTCAAGTGCTCGCCTGCGATACCACCTCAGTTAATCTCTATCAATTATGCAGCGCGGCAATTAAAGCACGACCTGGTCGGAAGAAAATCATCACCGATGCTGCAAATTTTCCAACTGATAGATATATTCTGCAGGGATTAGCAAAAGAGTATGGCCTTGAATTAATCATGATTGATAATGAATCAATAGGGTTAGCTGAACACGAGCGAATTACGCCAGAAATTCTCGCTAAGTATCTCGATGATGATGTGGCGCTAGTTTCACTGCAAGTAATTCAATATCGTTCGGGAGCGCGCTCTGATATCAAAGCGCTCACCGAACTGGTACGTGCTCATGGCGCGCTTTTAGTTTGGGATGCATCTCATGCCATTGGAGCGATCGAATTAGATTTTGATAAAAATGGCGTTGATCTTGCCGTCGGCTGTACATATAAATATGGAAACTCTGGCCCGGGCGCACCTGCCTGGCTCTATGTGCGAAAAGCAATCCAACAGGAGTTACAGGTGCCTATCCAAGGTTGGTTTGCCCAGAGAGATCAATTTGCGATGGGGCCAGATTTTGAACGGAGCGATGAGATACGCGGCTTTCAAATCGCGAGCCCATCCATCATCGGCTTACGGGCAATTAATAGCGCTTTTAAGATGATTGAAGAGGCGGGGATTTCTGCAATTGAAGCAAAGGCGCGTACCGGCACGGCGTTGATGATTGAACTCTTTGATCAATGGTTGGCGCGCCTTGGTTTTGAGCTAAATACCTCGAGAGAGCCATTTGAGCGTGGTGGCCATATCTCCCTTTGGCATGAAGAGGCGAAGCGAATCAGCGCAGCGCTTCGCAAGTATCAGAGAGTAATCCCGGACTATCGCGTACCCAACCAATTGCGGCTAGCTATTTCTCCGCTCGCTACTTCATACGGTGAACTTTTCGATGGTTTTGAGCGAATTACAAATAGCGTTCGCAATCGCGAGTATTTGCAGATAAATGATGAGTCAAGGAGAGTCACCTAATGTCACTTCGTTTTCGCCGCTCTATCAAATTAATTCCAGGGGTCCGATTAAATTTCAGTAAGAGCGCAATAGGCCTTTCGGTAGGTGTGCCAGGTGCGCGAATTAGCGTAAATACAAGAGGTGATGTTTATACCTCTGCAGGAATTCCGGGGACTGGCCTTTACAGCGTTGATCGAACCTCGCTACGCGGATCGCGTTCTCGAGGCGGCAGAAGAGATGACAGCAGCGATACCGAGCAGTTCTATATTCCTCCTCGCCCCCCAAAGCCAGGGATTTTCGCAAATAGGCGCGAACGTAATTTTTATAACTTTCTCGATGAGCATTTTGGTGGCGAAAACGTTTCCCCTGGCAAGGCGGCAGTGGATCGCGCTCTCGAGTCTGCTGAGAAAAATCCACGCATCAAATACAGCTATCTAGCTCTCGCATGCTTAGTTGGCGCACGAGACGATAAGAATTTCCCTGACCTACTTAAGGTCTCGGCCGAAGTTTGGCAAAACCGGAATAAAGCCTTTGGAACTTTTGAAGCTCGAAAGTACTTCCCAGAAATGCATATTGAATTACCAGTCACCACTGGCATTTCAGTTATAGATTCCTTTGGCTTAAGCGCCTTTGGGTTCTTATATGTAGAGGTACTTCAAGAATCAAATCAACCCGATGCTGCGCTAAAAGTTCTTGAAGATATGCCACCAACACAATTAAGCGCAGTCTCTGTGGTTGATATCGAATTAATGGCGCAAAGATTTCAGGATGTCCTTGATTCCACTGAGGACTTAGAACTTGAAGACGAAGCCACTGGGATGCTTTTTATTATGCGAGCTGCAGCGCTCTCTCAGTTAGGTTTTCATGATGGCGCGTTGGAGGCAATTAAGAAAGTAGTAGCAAAGCATTCATTGGATGAGGAGGTGCGCAATCGTGCCCTTTGGGAGCGGGCAAATATTCTTGAGCGACAGGGAAAGAAAGCCCAAGCGTTGAAGGAGTTAGAGAAGATTGTCCTGGCAGATAGTAAATACCCGGAAGTGATGGCGCGAATTGCCAAGTTACGTGGAGTAGATCAGAGTTAGAGGTAATTCCGCAAGCGTGTCTTTCACTCATTTTTATCACTAGCGGCGAGAGAATATGAGTGGGCCCCTGGAAGTATCAGTTCCAGGGGCCTCAACTCTTTGCCGGCGCGCATCTCCTTCGGCATTCACCTCGCGATGTGAGCTGATCCCTACATCACACCTGCGGTGTAACTAGTTGCCTAGCTACGCACAATGGGCGCCTTCTACGGCTCGAACCTTTCGTATTCCAACTCCGCGATGATCAGTTGCGTTTTACATAAATATTGCTATTTATGTAGTTGGTATCCGATCCGACACTTCATCGATTTCCTTTTGTCTACTCTCGATTAAGTTGAGCAATTTCTACTCCCTCTCAAAAGGGGGCGCAAGGGGGTTTCGCACTCTATTTTCTGAAGGTGAGGTTGAGGGTTCCAGTTGGAGAAGGGGAGCCGTGCCAGCGGAAAATCGAGGTAACAGTGCTCACAAAGCGCCAGAGTAGACCAGGGGAGTAGAGATTATTACCCTTGAAGTTGAGCGAAAGAGGTCCCATGTCGGATGTTGCAGGTGGAGTATCCCTGAACAAAAAAATATATGCCCTCCCTCTCGACGAGCGGAAAAGTTTGGAACGTATCCAAGACCGGGTGCTCTGGCTCTCAACCCGAATGATTGATCACGCAAATCGTGAGCGAGAGAACTTAGACGGTTTAAAAGTTGGGGGCCATCAAGCCTCGAGCGCCTCGATGGTTTCCTTGATGACAGCGCTCTACTTTAATTATTTAGATAGCGAAGATCGAGTCAGTGTAAAGCCACATGCATCGCCGGTTTTTCATTCCATTCAATATCTCCTTGGAAATCTCGACAAGAAGTACTTGACTCAATTACGCACAGCTGGGGGGTTGCAGAGTTATCCATCGCGCACTAAAGATCCGGACTTTGTTGATTTCTCTACCGGTTCAGTGGGATTGGGAGCGGTAGCGCCACTATTTGCGGCAGCTACTCGCCGCTACATCGATGCCCATTTTGGTGCGAGGGTGGATTCGCGCTTTATTGCCATTATCGGTGATGCAGAATTGGATGAAGGAAATATTTGGGAGGCTCTTGCCGACCCTGCAACAGATGGCTTAGGTAATGTGATGTGGATAGTCGATTTCAATCGACAATCCTTGGACCGGGTAATTCCCGGAATCCGCATTGCACAATGGCGAGCACAATTTGAAGCTGCAGGATGGCACGTTCGAGAAATCAAATACGGATCTCGTCTAGAAGAGATCTTTGCCCAACCTGGAAGCGAGCCTTTTAAAAAGTGGTTTGATGATATCCCAAATGAGCAATATCAATCGTTATTTGGTTTGGCACCTGCTGATGCTCGAGCTCGATTCCTTGAGGGAGCGCCAACTGGCACTGCAGAGTTTTTAAATAATTTCAATGATGATGAGTTATTTGAAATTCTCACTGACCTGGGTGGACACAACGTTGATTCACTGCTCCAAGCTTTTGCTGAATGTGATGCGGTGACAGATCGGCCGAGCGTAGTTTT
>Ga0214917_10001397_pt1 | contig 31022 bp, 29 predicted proteins | sample LL_1208_BB_MetaG_FD_177983 | JGI IMG/M metagenome (GOLD analysis project Ga0214917, IMG submission 177983) | Freshwater microbial communities from Lake Lanier, Atlanta, Georgia, United States - LL_1208_BB | ecosystem: Environmental > Aquatic > Freshwater > Lake | place: USA: Georgia | collected... | reverse complement strand
AACCGAAGCTTGTGAAGGCAGCCCAGCAGACCCTCGCAGATCTTCACGATGCTCTTCGTGCCTTCGTGGCGGCCAAGTTCAGCGCCTTTAAGTCCTCGGACCACGTGCTCCTAGAGAACCAGCCGGCCTTCAAGAATCCCCATATGAAATCCGTGCAGGTGCTGCTCTTCGCGGTGCTACGGGATGCTTTTCTGAGGGAGGAACTGACGGGGACTGGATTCCATTTGGTGCACGCCAAGAAGAAGGTGGAGGGGGCGACGGCGGGCGATGAGGGCTATGCCGAGCGCAAGAAGGGATCGGAGGATCGTCTGGAGGAACTCTTTCGCACGGGGGCCATCCGGGGCACCGGTATTTTAGAGGCCTGGAGGGCCGCCAAAAAGCGTTCCGATATGAGTGATGCACTGTGTATGTGTGTGGATGCGGCTAGAACGAAGCTTAAATAATCAATTGTGAATCAGGATAATGAACGAGCCCATCACCATTCACGATATGCAATCGTTCGCGGAAGGCCTGGTGGAGACCAGGATGAGCAGCGATATTGGGAACGTCATTGAGCTCGGCACAGACGGTGGCAGCCTAGGGGATGACCTCGGGTTTGGATTATTGACGAACAGCAAGGTGATGAATGGCAGCTCCAAGAGTGTGAGCATTGCTCCTTCCAGCCAAAGTAGCAGCGGTCCCGATATTACAATTGGGGCTGCAGAGGCCCTGGATGCATCCACCTTTGATATTCCGATGGCATCTGAACCCTCTGAAGTGAATGTGGTTCGTGAAAGTCGAGGTGGCAGCAATAGTAGTTCTTCCGAGTATAGCTTTGCCGATAATTCTCAGACGGCCACCGGTCCCGGCATCACGCTGGCAAGTCCTTTGAAGCGCCTGTCGCCCGAGGAGGAGCGCAAGGAGAAGGCGGACCTGATCAACAAGCTCGCCCGTCTGGAATCCAAGGGCTTCACGATCTCTAAGCGCTACACGATGGACAACTCACTCGATGAGATCAAGATGGAGTTTGATCGTCTCGTGGATGCTCGCAATCTGGAGGGATCCATTAAGTTCCAGCGTCAGATGATGATGGGCTTGGTGACGGGTATGGAGCTGATGAATAATAAGTTCAATCCCTTTGACTGGCAGCTGGATGGTTGGTCCGAGTCTGTGCACGAGAATGTGGAGGACTATGATGAGGTCTTCGAGGAGCTCTATGACAAGTATAAGGGCAAGGGCAATATGCCCCCGGAGGCGCGTCTTCTGTTTATGATGGTCGGATCTGGATTTATGTTCCATATGAGCAATTCGTTCTTCCGTTCCAAGATCGGGAATATGTCAATGGATGATATTCTGAAGAACAATCCGGCGCTCGCGAAGCAGATGGCGGCGGCTGCGGCCCAGGCGGCGGGCCCGGGTTTTGGCAACTTTATGGGGGCGGCGATGGGTGTTCCTCAGGGAATGCAGATGCCCCCTGGAATGGCGCCTCCTATGGCTCCGGGGATGCAGAATCAGACTCAGAATCCTGGATCATTCTATCAGGCCCCAAATGCTCCGATGAATATGGCGCAGCAGTCTCCTCCGGTTCAACGAAGAGAGATGAAGGGGCCGAGTGGGGTGGATGACATTTTGAATACCTTTCGAGAGGTGCGGGAGGCAGAGACGAACTCCCATCCTATCTTCAGTACTTTGCCATCGGCGCCTTTGAGGGCGGAGCCGCCGGCAATGAATGGTTCGGGATCGAGGGCATCGGCGGTGGAGATTCAGAGCATCCATAGCGATGATATGCAGAGTATGACGGGATCGGTGGCGACCACGAGGACTGCTGGGGGAGGCAGGAAGCGTAAGGCTCAGTTACCATCTGGGAATACTATCTCATTGAACGTCTAAGGAAAGGCAGCCTCTTGAATTATTTAATTATTTTAAGAATAATTAAATAATAATAAAAAATTCCTGAGAATAAAGATCTTCAGATGACTTTTAATATATTTATAGGTTATTTTATTTAACTAAAAATAAATATCACCTAAACTTTTTCTAAATAATTTATTAAAACACACGCATCACAAGGATCCATTGTAGATGCTTGTTCTTGTAATGCGTCAGTAATCTTATCTGTCTTAGTATCCTTGATATGTTTTCCTAGGTGAACGTGTTCTTTCACACTTATAGAAAAACCGTGTGCTCTTAGATTTGTTAAATGGATTATTCCTTTTGAAGGTATTTTAGTTTTAGAGGCATTTTTAAGCGCAGCAAATTCTTTTTGAACTTCAATACCTTCTTTAGCAATCTGTTCCTTTAATTCTTCCTTTCGTTTCTTACTTCGCCGTAATAATTTTTCGTGCGCCTTCTTGCCAGCTTCTTTTTGCACCTTCTCAGCTGCTTTTAATTCATTAAGACGTGCTTTTTCAGCAGCTTTTTGTGCTAGAGTTAATTTCTTTGAAGGGGGAGCAACATTGTGTTTTACAGTTTTTTTTACCGTAGTGACTCTCTTTGGAGGAGGGCTTGCACTTTTATTGCTATTTGAAGAATGTTTCTTATGTGTTTTTCTAGAACTGGAACTGGAATTAGAACTGGAATTAGAACTGGAATTAGAACTGGAATTAGAACTAGAATTAGAACTGGAACTAGAATTAGAACTGGAATTAGAACTGGAATTGGAACTATCGCTCATATCTATTAGTAGTATAGATATAAGAGTATTTTCTAATTAAGGCTACACTCTTTTAAATATTATTTAAATAATTCTCTAAATCGCATTGAGCACAAGCTGTCATACCATCAAAACCTTCTTTTATTAAACGTGCACGAATACTAGCATTACGATCATCTATTTTATGAGATTTCAGGATTAAATGTTCAGCCGCAGTGATAGTATATCCGTGTGCCCTTAGCTTAGAAACATCAGAAATATCTTTAGAAGAGGCTTTTTTATCAGTACCTTCAAATATACGTTCAAACTGGGTTATAACACCAGATTTAGCTAATTTTAGATGATGTGCATATTCCTCCTCAACTGCCTTCGCATATGCCTTTCTATCATCATACATCTTTTTAAGAAGATCCTTCTCCGCTTTTAATTCTGCCTTATGCTTTTCTTTAAATGCTTTAGTCTTTTCTTTACCGGCTTTTGCCACATTTGATAAAAATACAGGAGCCTTTTTAAGATGGCGAATAAGACGATCAGTATTCACATTACCGCTCATAGAAGCATTTGTTGCTACAGCAGCAATGAGTCTTTTATCCTTCATATTTAAACTACGTTTAGCCTTTCTAGTAAGTTTCGCATAAACAGCCTCTTGTATCTTCTTATCAAATTTCTTAGCAAATGTTTTTGCCTCATTAGGCTTAAGACGCTTTAAAAGTTTACGAGTTGTATTTGGTGAGTTTATTGAAATTCCCAGACCTTGCGCTATTTTAGTAAAATTGGGTGCATTAATTTTAACAGAAGAAGATGAGTTTTTCTTAGTAGACTTTTTAGTTTTAGCAGTCTTAGCAGAACTAGAAGAATTACTACTAGAAGAACTACTAGATTTAGCCTTACGTTTTGTCGCAGCCTTTTTTGTACTCTTCTTCTTTACACGAAAGGCTTTTGCAGATCCAGAACTAGAACTATCTGACATATCTATTAGCTCCTTTTATTTTTTTTGGTGCCTTTACCAAAACGAACTTTCTTAGAACGCCGGGTGGCCTTCAAGTAATTGAAAGGCCGGAGAACTTTACGCACATTGAACTTGCGAATAGCCTCCACATCAATGCCGTAGTCTTTGATCAAATGCTGAATCACACGCACCACCGCATCGTGCTCCCTCTGGACCATTAATCGGTGGTGCTCAATCGTCTTCGGATCCACGACCTTTTCATAAAGGGCATCCCGTAGGTGCATCATTCCATTTACTGTGCTTAAGGCGTAAGAATACTGAAGATCCTTATCCTTTACCGCAGCAATGCGACCCACGTGGCCAAGCTCGTGCTCCTTCCACATTGCAAGATCCTTACAGGATTTTTCATATTTATGTGCTGACATTCTAATTACGATTGTGATTAGAATGTCAGACGCTAGATTCGCTCTAAGGAAACAGTAAATTCCCATTGGCCCCCGATTCATTTAGTAAATTCATATTTGCTAGGTAAACAAGGGACGGGTCCGCAAACTTGCTCTTCTTTTCACCCTCCTTCTTGGCCTGTTCTGCCGCCTGATCGTAACGCAGCTTCTTCTCATTCAAACGCCGAAAGATTTCCATTTCCTCGGGCGTCATTCCTGATACAACTGGTTTTGCACCCTTTTCGTCTTTTGGTCCATTTCTTCCAAGAATGCAGAAGGGACTGTTCTCATTAAACAAATATCCGAGAACCAGAACGACGATCACAGTGAGCCAAAAGGAGATCACCAAGTTACGCGTGGCAACAAAAAGAACGACGAAAATGAGGAATCGGCGCACCCACGGGTTCTGGAAGAACTGTTCCTGATCCTTCGTAATCTCCATCGCCAAGAAACGACCCCCCAGATTTAGAAAGAGCATCATTATTCCCACAAAATACAAGTTCGTATTGAACGAACCGAAGATTGCCTCTAAGGGACTCGTGGAAACGGTTGCTACTGGAGGAAGCATAGACCCAAGAGATCCAATCGCTTTTGTTAAGGGTTGTGCCTGCAAACCCGGAAGGCTCATCTCTGAAGAATGTCCGGATTATTGCGTTGTAGATGCAAAAGGGGTCAGCAGTGTATGCATATCCCCCAAGTAGAAAAAGACAACGAGGGCCACCAGAATGCCAACACGGGGACACCAGACTGCCGCGCAAAGGACTAATAGGGCAGTTAGGAGACGCCACCAAGGATGCATAAACAGTTCAATCAGCTTCGGGTGATACTGGGTTTCAAACGGCATACTGTAAATAACAAGGACAACGCCTGCAACTCCGACAAACAGGAGACGTAGAAATCCGTCCATCGTATTGGAAAATTGCAACATTTCAGGCCACTTCATCCCTCTACCTTAGTAAATGCATTTATTTGGACGAGCGGCTCATTGCCCTTTCACTATCATCTTGAACGGCCTTTGTGGCAGCAGTATCCGTTGTAATGCCCTCGGGGCTCTCTCCGAGAACCCGCTCCACGAACCATTTGGTCCCCTTGGCATCCTGGCGCTTTAGATCCTCAAAGTTGTCAATACTGGTGGCGGCGAGTCGGGGGCTGCCGTGCACAATGAGGAGAAAGGCCAGCGCCGTAAGCAGCCCATAGGTCCAGCCCATCATCTGAGTGACGGCCAGAACCAGGCCAATTCCGAGAACACGGCCGAGCGCAGAATCTGCATAGCCAGCAAGAGTGCCTCCAATCTGTCCGTTAAAAGTGATTAGAACAATCATAAGCGTTCCGTAAATCATATTGGGAACTGTATCGAGGTGTTGAAATACAATATCAAGGGGATTTGAAGATCCGCCGCCGCTCATCACACTATTCTGACCCGTCTGCATTGCCATATGTGACATCTCTAATCCATCCGGTCTAAAATAATGGTCTAAGGTAGAGTTCTCCGATGAACTATTGTTCGCTACAAGATGCATTTGGATCTCCGGGATGTGATGGCAATTCGGGCGGCAAAGAAGCACGAAAAGAGGAGCGACGCAAGGCCAAGCGATGCAAGGGCCCGGCGGCGACCTTTCTGGATATTAAGGATCCCGATCGCCAGGCCCAGGACAAGTTGCCCGATATACCTCCGATGAACCCTGCAATAGGTCTGAGAGAGCATACACCTGTGGATGCAATGCAGGGAGAGCTAGAACCCTTCCAGGGATCGATGTCCTGTGAGAGTCCCTTGATGCGACAGGACATCAACTCCGTCCACAAGTTCGAGAAGGCCGAAAATGACGATGATGCCATTATTGCCCAGCAGCGCCGTTTTGAGTGGATGGCACGCACAGACGGTGATCCCACCGGCGACAAGCAGCGATCTACTCTGCCCAACCCGGCAAATCTCACGGTCGGCACCTCCACCTCATTCTTTGGCAAAGACCCCGAAGAGGGCTTTGCCAACTACGTTCCCGATGCCAAAAACTATCTGATGGAGCCCAGTTTTACGAGCGCCTTTAATCTGACGCCAGGGGGTCGCGCCGGATCTGCGGCCCTCCCCGTGCCCTCTGTCCGTGACTATTGGAAGCCACCTGCCTTCGGCGGAACGAGCACCTCCTTTTTCAATAAGCTCCCCGATCCGGGTGGATCTATGCCGAAGCAGACGGGCCTCAGTTATGAGACCCTGAGCCGTAAAATAGACGGCGTGATGAGCCGCCTGGAAGAGATGAATCGGCGATCCACCCCTGAACAGACACAGACGGATATTCTCCTGTTCGTGTCTTCGGGGATCTTTGTGCTCTTTATGATGGATCTCCTGGTGCGCAAAGGGTCCTCAATGCGATTCTTGAAACGATTTTAAACAGCAGGATCAAATGTGACTGCTTTTGCAGTAGCAGGGACACTTATTTCAATACTAAGTCCAGTTGAATCTAATGAAAATATAATAGTGCTAATATCCAATGATTGTTTACTTAACTGTGTTATTACAGCCTGTATATTCGCATCTGTAATTCCATTATCCTTATTTGATTCTATTAGGAATTTCATATCCTTAATATATTCAGGTTTTAGAATTGTTCCCATTATTTCCCTTTTTAGGGCCTCATCATCTTTGGGGGCAGTTCCTTTCTTCTCAAAATACTCTTTTATTGAAAGTGATCCAACTTCGACTGGTGCAAGTGTCTGTAATGCTTGCACCATTTCTGGTTTACTTTCGTATTCGGCCAGTTCCGTCTCAAGAATGTGGACACGTCCACTTGTTTCTTGCAGGCCTCCCTCTTGCCCTCCACCACTCATAGGTGTGATTGCACCTCCTACAGAGGGCAACAGCGATGCATCAGGATTATGACCTTGCATTCTCTATTGACGTCAGACATAAAAACAAGAACCTAAATTCCGCTAGAGAGAACCCCTTATAGAAATGGAGCAACCCTACGCCTCGGATCCTCAGACACGTCGCCAAAAGATTAATTGTAAGCCCGAGCTCATTATTGCCTCCCTGCAGCGCTTTTATGCCACGAGCCCCGATCTGGAGAAGGTGATGCCTTATTTAATTGGGGATGCGGAGATCTCCCTCCGGATCATTGACTGGTTTGTGACAAAGTATAGTCGCAAGAACTTCACATCCTATGAGTTGAACGGGCAGAACTTTGTGGTCTACAAGTCGTATAAGGGTCAGCTTGACGCTTATAACAAGCAGTATTTTGACACAAATTGTCGCAGGGAGCGCATCCAGTTCACCATCAAGGAGTATGAGCCCTTTATTACTACGATTGGCAAGCTCAATTTCTTCCGTTGGGCTCTGGAGACCCGACTTCTGGACTACATTGAGGCCAATAAGGAGGCCTTAAAGGCGGGTTACAATCAGTTTTTGAAGGAGACCACCCAGGCCCATAAGCAACAGGATACGACGCAGTCATCCACAACATCCACAACATCCACAACATCCACAACATCCACTGCCTCTTCTGCTACAGCATCTACGGATGGGTCTAAGGGCACCAGGCGCCGTCGCACCAAGCAGTCCGCCTCCTCCCTCAAGCAGCTCCAGATTAACAATGAGAACTTCGTGGAACTGTCCTTTAATTAGTAGCTATTCTAGAATTAGGATGCGCACCCTTCAAACGTGGCGTAATGATAAAAATATTTACAGTGTGGATATGATGTTCGCCTATTTAAATTCAAATAAGCATCCAGTAGAAACAATTCCATTAGAAGAATTGGAGCCGCAACTCAAAGAGCTCGTGTGGGGCGATTGGTCTCCGATGACCGTGTTAGAAAAGATGGATGCCAAGAAATACAGTGAAAATGCCGAACGCATTAAAAAGGCAGATCTATCCTATCCCATTATTGTGACAGGGAAGCACAGGGTCGTGGATGGGTTCCATCGTTTGGCAAAGGCGTATTTTGAGGGGAAAAAGACCATTAAGGTGCAAGTCTTTGATGCAGATCTGATGCGCAAATTCCTGTTAGTGAAAGGACTAGATTTTGTAAAACTCAATGAGATGAAGATTCACGAAGTTCTAGAGCTCTGGACTAAAAGATTTTGTTAGTTATAAATAGAGAATGGGTGATAGTAATTATAATAGTGATGGGGATTTAATAAGTGCCCGTGATGAAATAAGACTTCATCGGGAAGAATGTCATCTAACATTTCCTTTAATGGAGAGTTTATTAAAAGCACTATTTAATAAAATTAGAGAGCATGTAATATTTGCTACTAGCGCTTCTACAGCTACTAGTGCCTCTAGAGCTCCTAACAAAACCATTTATGATACTATAATACAAAAACTAGCAGATGAAATTATTGGAAAGGATAGTGCAGGAAAACTGAATAGTTTCTATGATATAAAAGTTGATTATGTATTAGGTCTTGAAGTAGTTCCCAAAAATAATATAGATTTAAGATTTATTAATCAGTTTTTTCCCCCAAGTCCAGAATCGACTTCATCAAGTTCTTCTGCAGCTGCATCAAGTTCTTCAACAGAACAAGATACGGCAGATCGTGCTAAACAACGTAGAGCATATTTTAGAAGAAAATTGAATTCTAAAGTATTAGCCACACAATTTGATGAATTTGCTACATATTTGAAGAAAATACGCAATAAAAAAGCACGATTAAGAGAGCAGGTTAAATCGACAGGTAAAACTAAGGTAAAAAATTTGACAAAAGTTGAAGAAACATATAAAAAAGCTGAAGTTGCTGATGTGCGATTTAATTTTCTCCTAAATAAAAAACAAGATCTATTTTTAATTGAAATAATAGATAAACTTAACTCTAGAAGTCAAGATCGTTTAGGAGTTCATTTAACAATTGGAGTAAATAGTGATTATACTAATAGCTCAGGTATAGATAAAACATTAACATATCATATTACAGACGTAGAAACTGGAGATTCTAGACATCGTTTTTATAAAGCAATGAATAATAGTTTTACTGGAGAGAGTACAAAAAAAGATCTATCATCTTCTGCAGCGCCAGTATCATCTTCTGCAGCACCAGCATCATCCCCCGCAGCACCAGTATCATCTTCTGCACCAGTATCATCTTCTGCACTAGTATCATCTTCTGCAGCACCAGTATCATCTTCTGCAAGTTTAACATTTACATACAGAAACCCTTTAGTATTAAAAAAAGATGAAATACTATCCGATCTATTTACAAGATTTCCTAATGCTTTATATATTAATATATCAGAAAAACCAAATATAACAGATGCGGAATTTACAGCGGCAATAGGTTTAGGGCTTGAAAATGTTTTATATTTGAATATGTCTGGTTGCAATAATATAAAAAATAGATCCTTAGGACGTCTTACAAGGCTTCTATATTTAATGATTGCTGGTTGCATTCAAATAGATGATCGAGGCATAGACCCCCTTAAAAATATTGTTGTGTTAAATATGACTGATTGCCATTATATAACAAATTCATTGCTAGTCGGATCCCTTCCAAGACTTAGAGAATTATATATGGATAATTGTGATCAAATAACAGATATAGGCATAAAATACAAGTCACAACTTAGTTATATAAGTATGGATTTTTGTACAAAAATAACACCAGCTGTATTTACATTGCTAGATAATTTAGAAGGGTGTGATGCAGATTTTTGCGCACCAGGTGTTAAAGAAGCAGCAGCAGCAAAAATTCGTAGTAATAGAGCTGGTAATAACGCCTTAGGTACTACAGGACCAAGCTCTTCTTCAGTAAGTGCAGCAGTACCAGTATCATCTTCTTCAGCAAGTGCAGCGGTACTTGCAGGTCCTACAACAGCAAATGCAAGATTTTATCGCAATCAACTTTTAGTAGCAAAAAAAGGTGAAACACTAAGTAATATATTTAGAAGATTTCCTGGTGCTTTGAATATTGATTTATCAGAAAGACCAGATATAACAGATGCTGAATTTGCAGCGGCAATAGGGTTAGGGCTTGAAAATGTTCGTGGATTGAAAATATTTTATTGCCCTAATATATCAAATGAATCTTTAGCACGTCTTACAGCACTTATGTCTTTAACTATATATAATTGTCAACAAATAACAGATGCAGGCATAGCACCCCTTAAAAATCTTATATATTTGAGTATATATAATTGCAGTCAAATAACAGGTGTGGGCTTGGTGCCTCTTACAAATCTTACTACTTTAAATATATCTTACTGCAACCAAATAACAGATGCAAACTTAGCACTTCTTACAAATCTTACTACTTTAAATATAGCTTACTGCGACCAAATAACAGATGCAAGCGTAGCACTTCTTACAAATCTTGGTAATTTATCTATAATCTCTTGCAAAAAAATAACAGGTGTGGGCTTGGTGCCCCTTAAAAATCTTAGAAGTTTGGATATATTTGGTCCTGGTATAACAGATGCAAACTTAGCACTTCTTACAAATCTTACTACTTTAAATATAGCTTACTGCGACCAAATAACAGATGCAAGCGTAGCACTTCTTACAAATCTTGGTAATTTATCTATACTCTCTTGCAAAAAAATAACACCAGCTATATTTAAAAATCTAAATAAATTATCAATGTGTCGTGTAGTAAATTGCTTACCAGGTGTTCAAGAAGCAGCAGAAGCAAAAATTGTTAGTAATAGGACTAGCAAAGGAGGAACACGTAGAAGACGATTTAAGAAAACTAAGAAGACTAAGAAGACCAAGAAAACCAGACGCAACTAATTTAATATAGAATTGCTAATTACAATACTGAAATTATTGTAATTAGCAATAACCAAGGTGCAAAATTACAAGTGCTTATAAAATGCGGATCTCCTGTATCCGGTATTTATAATAGATAGATACTGAATTGTGAAAATAATCAAATAAGACATCTTTGATGCAGATATAATACACAAACCCCTTTTAGTAAAAGAACTAGATTTTGTAAAACTCAATGAGTTTCACGAAGTCCTAGAGCTCTGGACAAAACGATTCTATTAGTTATAAATAGAGAATGGGTGATCAAATAAAACGTCATCGTATTGAATGTCACCTACCATTTCCTTTAATGGAGGGTTTATTAAAAGCACTATTTAAAAAAATTAGAACTCATGCATTATCAACTACTAACACATCTACAGCATCTATTAAAGAGTCTTATGATTCTATAATACAAAAAATAAAAGATGACATTTTTGGATATACCAAAGCAGGAAATCTGCATCCTTTATATCAGATAGAAATTGATTATGTATTAGGTCTTGCTGTAGTTCCTACAGATGAAATAAAACATTTAAACTTTATTAATCATTTTTTCCCCTCAAATTCTTCTGCAGCTGCATCAAGTTCTTCAAGTGAAGATACATCTGATCGTGCTGCAGGACGTATGCAATATTTTAGAAATGAATTAAGGATTGAACCATTAGTCAAGATGTTTGATGAACTTATTGGATATTTACGTAAAAAAAGAAATGATAGAGAAAAATCTATAAAAACATTGGGTTTAACCGCTATTAAAAAAAATAAAATGAAATCTAGAAAGTTAAACAAGTATATATCAGATACACGATTTAGTTTTAGAATAAATGAGGGTCAAACTCTATTTTTTATTGAAATAAAAGATACGCTTACATCTAATAGTCCAGATCTTTTAGGAGTTCATTTAACAATTGGATCAAGAACGGATTATCCTTATGGCACAGCTATAGATAAACAATTCACATATCATATTACAGACTTTGAATCTAATTCTAAAAATACTCATCTTGGCTTTGATGTAAAAAAAATGAAAAGAACACATCGCTTTTTTAAAGCAATGAACAATGTGCTCACTGGTGAATCTTCAACAATAAAAAGTAAAACATCTTCAGCAAGTGCAGCTGAAACATCTTTAGTATCAGGATCATCTTCAGCAAGTGCTGCAGCGGCACCAGTATCTTCTTCTTTAGTAAGTGCAGCTAAACCTTCTTTAGTATCAGTATCTTCTTCTTCAGTAAGTGCAGCAGCAGCACCAGTATCTTCTTCTTCAACAAGTGCAGCTAGACCTTCTTTAGTAAGTGTAGCGGTGCCAGTATCTTCTTCTTCAGCAAGTTCTGCTGCATCAGGATCTTCTTCTTCAGCAAGTGCAACATTTAATGCCAAACAATTGTTAGTAGTAAAAAAAGGTGAAACACTGAGTAATATAATGAGAACTACTGGTGCTTTATCAATTGATTTATCAAAAAAAAGAGATATAACAGATGATGAATTTATTGAGGCAATAGAGTTAGGGCTTAAAAATGTTACAAATCTGAATATGACTGGTTGCCTTAATATATCAAATAAATCCTTAGCATCCCTTACAAATCTTAGAAGTTTAAGTATTAATGAATGCGAACAAATAACAGATGTAGGCTTAGCACCCCTTAAAAATCTTATATTTTTAAATATGCGTAGTTGTAAACACATAACAGATGTTGGCTTAGCACATCTTACAAATCTTACTAGTTTAAATATATCTTTTTGCAATCAAATAACAGATACAGGCTTAGAACCTCTTATAAATCTTAACACTTTAAATATAGCATATTGCAAAGGAATATCAGATAAACTGCTAATATTTAACCGTCTAAATCTTATAGATTTAAATATGTCTGGATGCACTCAAATAACAGATGCTGGCTTAGCACGTCTTACAAATCTTACTCATTTAAAAATAAATGATTGTGAACAAATAACATCAGGTATATTTCGTGATCTAGATAGTTTAATAGAGTGTAGTGCAAAACGTTGCGCATCAGGTGTTGAAGACGCAGCAGAAGCAAAAATTGTTAGTAATAGGACTAGCAAAGGAGGAACACGCAGAAGACGATTTAAGAAAACCAAGAAAACCAAGAAAACCAAGAAAACCAGACGCAACTAATTTAATATAGAATTGCTAATTACAATACTGAAATTATTGTAATTAGAAATAGCCAAAGCGTAAATTTACAAATGCTTAGAAAATGCGGATCTCCTGTATCCGGCAATTATAATAGATAGACACAGAATCGTGAAAATAATCAAATAAGACATTTTTGATGCGGATATAATACACAAATCCTTTTTAGTAAAAGGGCTGGACGTTGTAAAACTCATTGAGTTTTACAACGTCCTAGAGCTTTGAACAAAATAATGTTGTTAGTTATAAATAGATAATGGAGTCACGACCTCCCCGTTTAACTGAGGAACAAAAAGATATAACCAGAGCACATAGAGGTGAGTGTGGACTTTCAGTTGAATTAATGAAATGTATATTACAAAAATTATTTAATAAAATAAGAGAAAACGCACTTTCAAATTTGGCATCTTCTGCAACAAAGGATGAAATGCATAAGGCTATAATAAACGAATTAGAAAAAAATATACCCACAGGAGGTTATGCTATTGATATTAGTATTGATTATGTATTAGGTATTACACAATTTGCAGATGGTGAAAAAAACGCATTTATTAATAAATATTTTCCTGTTGCATCTGCATCTGCATCTGCATCTGCTTCTTCTTCTGCAAATGCAGAGGCAGCAGATACTGAGGCACGTGCTGCTGCTAGATATACCTATTTTACATCAGGATGCCCAGACTTAGAAGCATTTGCAGGATATTTAGTTACGCTTCGTGCAAGTCGTGAAGGGGATAAATCTATACCATCTATGCGATTTAAATTACGTAAAAGTATAGATGAGAAATTATTTCATATAGATATTATAGATAGTGCTAAAAAACGAGGGATTAATGATTTTATAAAATATCATTTTACAATTGGTGTAGACCAAGCATATAATTTAGGTGGCACTAATTATAGTAATACATATCATTTAACAGATTTAATTGCTGCAGAGACACATACATATTATGATCTATATGATGATACAGAAATAAATATAAATACACGAAAAGTCACCGCATCAGGTATGCATGCATCTACTTGGAGAACTGGACCATCTTCATCATCCGGTAGTACAGCTGCACAAGGGTCCTCTTCAACCTCATCATCTAGTAGTGCAGCTACCTCTGCACCTCCACCAGGACCTCCATCTTCTTCTATATCTTCAACTTCATCGGGAAAAGGATATATCCCACCTCATCTACGAAAAAAACTAGGCGGTGCTCGTCGCAAATCACATCGTAAAATACAACGCAAAACACGACGTAAATTACGAAGAACACGAAGGCGCTAAGCATAATCCTTCATAATCCTCCGAATCAAAGGATCTGCCTCTGCCTGTGTCCATCCATACTGCTTCGTCAGCACAACTAGTAATTCCAGGGCAGTTCCCTGAAGTTTGTAGACCTTTTCACTGAACTCTTTTGTAATAAAGGGACTCAGTGCAGTCATCGCAGATTGTATCACAGTGCCGCTATTTAACAGATAGATGGCCATCAGGGTAAGTCCATATTTTAAGCGTAACATCTCCAGCAACTTCAGGGCCACCCCAATTTGCACCATATGCTTTGCCTGAACAAATTTGCAATCAACGACCCAGATCCACTGCCCTCCTGAAATATCCTGCAGCTTTTCCATTATATGCGCAGAAATAGCAGCAGAATTTGTATAGTCCTTCATTAACTTATAGGATGTGAAAAAGATGTGGCCCTGGCGATGCTGCCCTATCTCCTCAAAGGAATGTGTTGCAGGATCTTGAACACAAGCACTGCAAGGCATTTATCATACCCGATATATTTACAATCTACCGTTTATCGCACGAAAATCTTCCTGGCGATAGTCCTTCTGATAGTCATCACGCAAAGGCTTCAGATTATCCACGCTCTCCACAATGGCCTTCAGTTGATCCTCATTGAAATAGTGGTTGTCAATGGCCCGGCCGAGAAATGATCGGCTGGCTCGAAGTCCTTCGGTGTCCTTGTCCTCATAGACAACGGCCTGCGTTTCGCGCACGGCATTGCGCGAATCCGAGGCGGAGTCATATTTGGCAAAATAGGGGTTCATTCCACCCTGGTTCGCATTCTGATCAAACCGGGGCTGTGTCCTGTAATTCTTTTCCAAGAATCGGCTGTTAATCGGCAAGAATTCGTGGAAGGGTGCCCGAGCATTGACATCGGCCCGATTCTGAATTCCATACTTTCCATCGGTCTGCCAGAGCTCGTAGTTGCGGGCATTCGCCGCATCGCGCGTGGAGACCTCTCGACGACTACGCAAGCTCATCTGTTGGGGTGGCAACAGGTGCACCGTATTGATAGGGAAAACCGGTTGGGTCATATCTCTGCTGATGAGTTTGTTTAAAAATCGGCAATCCAAACAACCTAAGTGTAACGACCTAAGTGTAACGACCTAAGTCTATCCAACCTAAGACACCTATGAAGCTCGTGCCCTACACCTATTCGTCACATAAGCGAACGGAGAAGATCATCCACACTGTTCGTGTCTTAATGGAGGGCACTCAGATCTGGACAGAACCAGAAATTAGCACAGATCCCCTTGAGAACGCTCTAAGGCCCAATGGGATTATAGCCCAAGCAACCTGCAAGGAGGGAGATCTCCATTATTTCAAAGTAAACTCTGAGCAGACTGATCTAGAATCAATGTATGATTACAGGGAATGCGATGCAAACACGGATATGTTGTGCTGGAATACCTTCCACATTATCACGGACCTCAAGGGGAGTCCCTGGATTGATATTCCGAATCAACAATCGTTCTTAAGAACTATCCTAAAGGCTCACTACGTAGAATAGTAGAATGGAGCAGCGTAATAAAACATTAAAACGCCCGAGCTCGGCCTCTACAGAGGAGCCCCCTGTAACTACAGCCACAGAACAGGACACACCTGACCCATTTCGTAATCTATTGGATGAATCGGCACGGGAGGCCTTTCGTAGACCCTGGCATCGCTTGGAGCGCGGCCTGCGCCTCAACCGCCTCCGAATGTATGTGGAGGAAATGTCGGCCCAGTGTAGTTTTAATGTAGAAGAAAAGAACCGCTTTTTTGCCTTTCTCCAGAATGCTCTAGATCGTAAGTTGCTAAATACGCATAAGATCGTAGAGTATTTGCCTGAAATACAAAAGATTAAGAGTATTAAGGGACTAGAGGTCCGCCGTCTGGCCTCAGGAGAGGCTAAGTGGGGATTTGTGCGAGCCAAAAAGACAGATGGAACACGCAGAATTCGCAAACCGGCGACTGAAAAAGTTGAAGAGACCTCGACTCCAACTCCAAAGTAACTTGATGACCGAAATAGTGGACAACCTCGTAAAGTGGTTGAATTTAGTGGAGCGAACACTTAATCAGCCAGCCGACCGGACACAGTTGGATGAATGGCTTAATGCAGCGGAGGATCTCACCGAGGGTCTAGATTTGGAAGAGCCAGCGGCCCAGATTCTTATCCAGCAGATCCTGGATGGCTACGAAGAAACCTTCAAACACACCTATTCGTCAATTACAACATCCGTGCAATCTAGAGAAAAACTCCTTGCTCTATGTGCAAAAGAACAGATAGAGCAAAGAACACCGGCCTGGTATAAACAAATGGGAACAATTCTATCCGCCTCAGAACTGGGAGGACTATTTACAAGTCCGAGATCCAGGGCGGCCCTCATTATGTCCAAGGTAAATCCTGCACCGCGTCCTCCTCAGCCCCTTGCAGTCCCTTCTGCCACAATGTCTGCCTTTGACTGGGGAATACGCTTTGAACCCGTTGTAAAACAGATCTACAACTTCAAATATGGCACAACCATTCAGGAATTAGGACGTCTCCTGAGTCAGACAGATCCGCGATGCAGTGCCTCACCAGATGGTCTCATAATAGAAGACCCTACTAATACACGAACAGGCCGACTTATAGAGATTAAGTGTCCCGTAACCAGACAGCCGAATGGCAAGGTGCCAAAAGACTATTATCTGCAAATGCAAATGCAGCTCTTTGTGACAGATCTGGACGCCTGTGATTTTGTAGAGGCCGTCTTTCACTCACCCTATTCGTCATCTCTTAAGAAGAATGGGCCTGGACTTTTCCACGGATCTATTGCCCTAATTCATAAACTGAACGATCAAGGACTAGAGCAAGATGGTCGGTATGAGTATGGACCCATCTCTATTGAGCCGCCAACAGCAGAATGGCAACCGCCTCTTGGCCCAGGTGAAGTCATAACAGAACGAATTCCGTGGAAACTCCTGGAATGGCACGAACAGGTTACATTACGATCGACTACTTGGTGGGAAACAACAAAGCCATTTGTGGATGCCTTTTGGTCCGATGTGGAACGGGCTCGTGTGGATCCGTCCTTCCTTGATGAACATTTAAAGAAAAAGGAGGCACCAGAAGAGGTCTGTCTTATTCGCTTACCCAGTAGTTGACGCTCTTCGCGTCAACTCCAAAAGTAAAATTATAGGCAGTTCTTGGGCACATCAATCTTCATCCCATTTGTCTCATAGAAAGACAGGACGAGTTCCTGGAATGGGCTGGAGCAACTATCAGGATAGCCGCGCTTATAGTTATTCGTCAGCTGTCTAAAGTTCCCTGTTTTTTCCTGCAGACGGTCAAACCCAGTCGCAAAGCAGCTACGGCTATTCACACAACTGATTCCGGAATCAGCTGGCAATGGCTTCATCTCATCGGATAAGAGCAGATAGGACGAGCGATTGGCAAAGTCCACCGGTGCAGGCTTATTAGGCGGAAGTGTCAGGATGGGATCGCCTGGAATGGCCACCGACATCTTTAAGTCCTTGCCTGTCCCCGCAGTCTCAGCGAGCATAGAAGCATCCTTTTCCTCATCGGGCGAGAATCCCTCGTAGCTCACAAACTCCCATTTAGGATTCGATGCAGGATAGTTATTGGGTCCATCCCAGACCGGCTCCGAGCCACAATTCTTCCCCTCCCATCGTGGAACAAAGGTAAAGATGGTTGTTAGACCCTCTTTCCCTGAGACCATTGCCACAACTGAGGCGCAGGTCATTAATATGAATAACACAGCTATAAATCCTACAAACGGGTGTAGACGCATCCTCTAATACAATGTGTAGAAAAATTGACGCAGTAGCCCTACTGAAAGAGTGATCAACTTGCAACTCCGGAATGAACAATACTAATAGTATGAACGTAGTGAAGCGCGATGGTTCTTTAGAGCCTGTGAACTTTGAGAAAGTCCAGAAACGTATTACATTATGCGCAACGGAGCCCGATGCTCTAGAGGTCAATGCAACGCTGATTGCCCAGCGCACTCTAATGCGTATTCGTGATGGGATTAAGACATCTGAACTGGATGAGCTCGCCGCCCAGCTCTCCATCTCTCTCGTGACGACCCATCCCGATTACGGCATTCTTGCCAGTCGCATCATTATCAGTAATCACCAGAAGAATACGAATCCCTCCTTTGTTGCAACAATGAAAGTGCTGTATAGCCAGATCAACGATAAGACGGGTCGACGAATGGAGTATCTCTCGGATGGCTTTATGGCAGCAGTAGAACGCTTTGGACCAGCCCTAGATACTGCTTTGAAGCACGAGCGCGACTTCCTCCTGGACTACTTCGGGTTTAAGACCCAGGAGCGCCAGAAGTATCTGTTGCGCCTCATTGATGGTCGGGCCATTGAACGTCCCCAGCATTTGTGGATGCGAGTAGCGGTTGGTATGTGGGGTGAATGGGCCTTGACCCAGATTGCAGCGGATGCCAGTCAAGAGGCCAAGGCCGTGGAGCGTATTGTGGAAACCTATGATCTCCTTTCAACTAAACAGTTCATTCACGCCACACCGACCCTGTTTAATGCTGGAAGTCCCAGGCCACAAATGAGCAGTTGCTTTCTCCTGGCAATGAAGGAGGATTCAATCAATGGCATTTATGAGACGCTGACAAATTGTGCCAAGATCAGTAAGTTTGCAGGAGGTATTGGCCTTCATATCAGTAATATCCGGGCCAAGGGCTCCTATATTAATGGAAATGGTGGCACATCCACAGGCATTGTGCCGATGCTGAAGAACTTCAATGCCACGGCGCGCTATGTGGACCAGGGCTCCAAGCGCAATGGGTCCTTTGCAATCTATCTGGAGCCGTGGCACGCCGATGTGGAGGAGTTCCTCAAACTCAAGCTCAATACGGGGTCCGAGGATGAGCGCGCCCGTGACCTCTTCTATGCCCTCTGGATCCCCGATCTCTTTATGAAGCGTGTGGAACAGGACAAGCCCTGGACACTCTTCTGCCCCTCGGAAGCACCGGGCCTCGCCGATGTCTGGGGACCGGCCTTTGAAGAGCTCTATGAGCGCTATGAGAAGGAGGGGCGCGGGAAGCGTCAGGTGGAGGCCCGTAAGCTCTGGACCAAGATCACGGACTGCCAAGTGGAGACCGGGACACCCTATCTCCTCTATAAGGACGCCGCGAACTCCAAGTCCAATCAGCAGAATCTCGGCACGATCAAGTCCTCCAATCTTTGTGTGGCTCCCGAAACCCTTGTTACAATTCGCGCTGGTGATTTCCCAATTAAGGCACTCTGTGATCTAGAAGTAGAGGTCTGGAACGGGAATCAATGGTCCAAGACCGTTGTGCAAAAGACCAATGATGACGCAGAGCTCTGGACTGTAATCATCAATGATATTGAAGTAAATGTAACAGATGGAGCCTCTTACTCCATCACAAAGCAAATCACTTGCACCCCTTATCATAAATTCATCCTGAAAGATGGCTCCCGTGTATCCGCATCGGAACTGAAATCAAGTATGTCCCTGAAATGCTGGACAAGTGAGGATATGATTGAGCATATCCCCACAGTAATAAGTGTTGAAAACTTGGGCCGCCGCGATGCGACCTATTGCTTCAATGAACCCATTGAACACGCGGGGGTCTTCAATGGAATACTAACAGGAAACTGTACGGAGATCATCGAGTATTCAAGCCCTGATGAGACCGCCGTGTGCAACCTGGCCTCCCTTGGTCTCCCGTCCTTCGTGGAGGGACGCAAGTTCAACTTTGATCGCCTCCGAAAGGTCGTTAAGGTCGCCACGCGCAACTTGAATCGTGTCATTGACATCAACTTCTATCCGACCCCTGAGACACGCCGATCGAATTTGCGCCACAGACCCATTGGCCTCGGCATCCAGGGCCTCGCGGATGTCTTCGCCCTTCTCCGTCATCCCTGGGAACGTGATTCCGCAGCAGAGCTGAATCAGCGCATCTTTGAGCACATCTACTTCGCAGCCCTGGAAGCAAGCGCCGACCTTGCAGAGTTGGAAGGACCCTACGAGACCTTCCAGGGATCTCCTGCCTCCAAGGGCATCCTCCAGTATGATATGTGGACGAATAATGGTGCCGCCGTAATACCCCTCACAGAGACGGATAAGACGCTGAACTGGTCCGCCCTGAAGACCCGCATTCAGACCGTCGGCCTTCGCAATTCCCTGTTAGTCGCTCCGATGCCCACGGCATCCACCAGTCAAATTCTCGGCTTCAATGAGTGTTTTGAGCCCTTTACATCTAATATCTATGCGAGACGTACTCTCTCAGGCGAATACATTATCATCAATAAGTATTTGATCAAAGACCTGCTCAAGTTAGGCGTCTGGAACGAGGAGCTCAAGAATAAGATTATTGCCAAGAACGGTTCCATTCAAGGCCTGGATCTTCCAGTGGCCATCCAGAATCTCTATAAGACTGCGTGGGAGATTCCTCAGAAGACCCTCATTAATATGTCGGCGGCGAGAGGCGCCTTTATCTGCCAGAGCCAGAGTCTCAACCTGTTCGTTAATGATCCGACACACAAGGTGCTCTCCTCAATGCACTTCTATGCGTGGAAGAAGGGGCTCAAGACGGGGCAATACTACCTCCGAACGAAGTCGGCAGTGATGGCCCAGAAGTTCACGGTAGACCCTGAGCTCCAGAAGGAGGCTGAAAAGTCAGAAGCTGAGCGCCAACAAAAAGAGGGTGAGGTAGAGGAGGGATGCACAATGTGTTCTGCCTAAGTAGGGATGAGCATCTTGTCAGTTGTCAAAGAGGCTCTTGAAATGGTAGATACTATCGGAAAACTTCCATCAAGTCCTGAGACATTTATGTCTGCACTTGATGCTATTTTTCAAGTAGTGAGTGTGATTCTGAGAACAGACGGCCAAGCAGGCTGGCATCAGAAAGTGAATGAGGTAATGGGCAAGGAGGTGTTTACATCACACGATGAAAACAGGCTCCAACCTCTTGTTAATTTTTTAATTCAAATTAAATATGCGAAATCTGAGGAGCCCCTCGAGAATTTAATTAAGCAACAAGGGGGTGGATATGATCTTGACACCCTATATGCAAGTGGTATTCAGTATATCAAGAAACTGGATGAAAAGGTCAAGGATTTTTCCACAAAATATGGGATTGTAGAACTTATAAAAACACGCGATCAACAAGATGATCTTCATCCATTTGCAGGAAATCTGAGCCTCGCCTTTCCGCCCTGGACAACCCCTCTTGGACTTGTTCCCCTTCCATTTCGCACTCTCCTCTTTATGGTCCACGCCGTCCTAGATCTTGTGCGTCTTGCTGTGTCAGTACCCGGCTATGATAGTCCCTTTATACGGAAAACGCTGAGTGTGGCCCTCGCCGCTCTAGAACTACTGAGAGGGGACTGGAAAACAGCCCTCCTGTCTATCTCGGGCTTTTTTGCAAGTTCCTTGGTCTATATCGGTTTTGTGGGCAAACTATTCCTAGAAGTGTTCTATATGATTGCACCACCGCTCCAAGATGATATTATCTTTGGGGCATTCCGTGTCACAAAATCCATTCTCATCGGATTTCTCTTTAATATTTTCCAAATTACAGCAATCAAACCTGTCCGTGATCAGGTGATGAAGGCCTTTGAAGAACTCGCAAAACGAGAACAACAGATTGATAAGGTCCTAGGAGAGGCCGGTCTGCCAGGCCGAGCAAAGATTCAAAGTCCCTTTAATACAACGGGCGCTCACGCATTCTTGGAAGATCGGCTTTGGAACTGTTCTCAGGAGTTCCAGACAGTGATTGCCGCCGCGAAACAGAATAAAATCGTGGAAGTTATTCTAAGTCTTGTTAATATTCCCGTATCTGAAGATGATCTGGAATCCCAGTGCAAACGCTTTGCAAAATATGTGGATGATCAGGGATATGCGAAATGGGCTGATCTTTTGAAGGCGGAGGGCCTGATGAAATTATCGGATTTGAAAGCCGCCGCGGAACTGGATACACCTGATCCTGTTGGTCATCCTGCGCTCCAGAAAGAACTCGAGGATCTCAAAAAGGAGATGGAGAAGGCGATGCTGGACGTGGAGACAAGTGAACGGGAAATGGAGGATGCAGAAATCCAGGGCGATAAGGATCAAAAGGCGCTAATGGAAGCTCTCGCCAAGATCACTTCGTCTTCTTAGAGGTCTTGGTCTCTTCTATCTCTATTCCCGCGAGACCGTGAATAAAGACGAGATACTCCTTCGGAAATCCCCAGAAACACGACACCTCCTTTACGTCTGAGGGGGGAATACGACGACCACTCTTGTTCCCAGAATGACTGAAAGCCACAATGATCTGCTGGGGTGGCAGCTCAATGCACTGCTCTTCACGGCCCGTAATCCAGTCCTCCCCCTCCGAAATGGACACATCGCGAAAGGGGCGGTCCAACCACGCCGACTTGGTAAATGTCAAAGTGGCCTCCGAAATACGCTTGCCGAATCCGAGGCCGAGGGGTGGCACATTGACCGCGGATACGCCCCTCACTAGATCATAGAGGGCAATGGTTGTGCAGGCTGCAATCTTCACATTTCGGAACTGAGATCCCTTGGTCAACCAGGCCACACGGCGACGAAAAGAGGTCACAGGATAGTGATCATCGTCATCCATAAATAGAATAATCTCGTTCTTGGCATTCTCGCAGCCCAGATTTCGCTTCATTCCAATCGACATACGCCCCTGAATAGGGATATATTTCACTTGGATCTCGGGATTATTCACCTGAAAATTCATCACAAGTTCCGAGGCCATCGCCGTGGAATCCTCGTTGTCCTCCACCACGATCCACTCAATCTTATCCTTAGGATAGTCCGTTGCAATCAGATTGTGAAAGGCGATCTCCAGCATCTTACGCCGATTATAGGTCGGCGTCACCACAGTAATGGGAGGGCAATCCGCAATGTGCAGAATGGGGGGGCAGTGATGCACTCCCGCCTTGGGCCGTCTCTCCAGAACCGTTGCAAACACACCTTTTAGTCCCTCTACAAGTGCCGCCTTATCAACAAGGGCCGCAAGAGGCAGCACAGCATCAAAGGACGACAGATAGGGATTCCATTCTTCCGACCAGTTCGCATCGTCCTTGATGAGAATATTCGTGTGGGCCCACGAAATTCCCACATAGAGTGGCACACAGAAATGCACATTTAGATCCCCGTGTGTCAGAGGTTCACGGACATCCAGATGCCGAGGTTTTGCGAAGGCAGGAAGGGAGTCCTTGCAGCCCTTCAGAAAGATCTCAAGAGCCGCAACAGTGGAAGCAATCTTAGATCCCTTGTCGTAGATGAAATTCATTTGCACAGATGCCATTTCTATATAAATATTATGCCGATTCTTAAGTAGGGGATGGCGACGCGAAAAAAGCGCCAACAAAAACAGCCAACGAAAAAAAAATCCAAAAAACAACCCAAGAAAAACAGTCCACTGACAGGCAATCCTGTTCGTGATCTCTCCTTTGTTGCCTGGAAAAACAATGCCGCCCACCTTGAAACAATGCGCGGGTCTCAATGGAAAAGGGCCCTTGCCAAGGAACGCACCTTCTGGAATACGCTTGTCAAACGAGCCCATATCACGACACTCCAGAAAACAATGGAAAAGGAGCTCACAGATGCCGCAATCCTGACATCTTTCAATTATTTGACGCTCGGAAACGGCACCTTGCAGATACAGGTCTCCAGTGGAGCCAATGTCACCTGGAAGTGGGCCTGGTCCAATCGCACACACTATGTGAGCGATCTGGATTTCTGGGACAACAAGGTCTTCTATGTCACGGACGATGAAAAGGATCGATATGTGTCTAATCTTGTATGCCAGGATGCAGGAGGACACAATATTTGGATCAAGAAGAATATCAGTGGCCAGGTGGCCGTCAAAGACGGGCTCTGCTACTACATATCCGTCGTCTATCCGTTTAATACGGTCAATGTGGTCTGTTGCGATGCTGAAACAGGGAAACATCAAACCGTTCTTCTCAATGAGCCGTCCGAGGAGCGATTCTTGAATTTAGTAACCGAATGCAATAAAACCCTGTATTTTAAGTCCACCTCGTGGACAGATACGAGAACGTGGCGTATTGAAGGCCGGCGCATCTATCGCGTTCAGGAAGACACGGTTATGCAGTATCCACTGGGATTCGCCGCAAATTCCGATGACGAATGCGGCTTTATCATTAAAAAGGGTGCCAATAAATGGACACCCTATGGATCTCTGCTCAGCTCGTGGGATCTGCCGCCAGAAGATCCTGTGTGGGTCAATCTGCATTCGGGTCACGTAATGACTATTAAAGAGGGCCGCACCACTCTATATCTGTGCCAGCCGCATAAGAAACCCAAGGCCATTTACACGATCCGGTCCGGCGATTTTACGCCAAATCCCTATGCCAAATGGCACGCCGCGACCTTTCAGAGCTTCTCCATTTATACGCCCGATGAGATCCCCTATGTTCTGTTCGTGGGAAATCAGAGCGATATAGGCCGTAAATGGCGCCCTGTTCGTCCTGTTAAACCTGAATTTTACAAGGAGTTTGATGAGCTTGTATCCACGGTTCATCACGCGACCTCTGAGGATGGCACCCGAGTCCCGTATTTGATTGTAAAAAATAAGAAAATTAAGAAACCCCGTGCTATTCTATGTTACATCTATTCGTCCTATGGATCCACGACGAATGTGTCCTGGCCGCATATTGGCTGGAGTCCCATTTTGAGAAGAGGATTTGCAATTATCTACTGTTATGCACGGGGGGGAGGAGATATGGGATACTCGTGGATGAAGGCGGGCCAGGCGGATCGGCATATCAAGACGGTGGAGGACTTTGAGGCGACTATCCGGTCAGCCCAGAAGCTTACAGGTCTCGGTCCCAAACGAACGATTATCTACGGCAGATCTGCGGGAGGAATGATGATCGGGGCAACCATTTTAAGAAATCCCACAGGAGCACTGATGGGCGGCGTATTTACGGAAGTCCCCTTTACAGATCTTCTCCGGACGCAGACGAATATGACAATCTCGCTGTCCCCCTCGGGCATCAGTGAGTTTGGAAATGCGATAGGGAGTCCGGCAAACTTTCAGTCCCTCTTGGATCTAAGTATAATGGAGAGCTTGCCCGAGTCGGGCGCTGCGTCCGGCTTGTTTGTTTTATGCCGAACCGGTTTGAGAGATCTCCAGGTGCTTCCTTATGAGCCGGTCAAATTCATTCAAAGACTGAGAGGAAAGGATCATCAAAATGAGCCGAACAACAAATATTTGAGCTACGAAAAAGATGAGACACATAGTTACAGTTTCAAAACCTTTGTGAAAGCAAGGGCGACTGATTTGGCTCTGCTCCTTCGCTTCATAGAGAATAAAATCTAACATATGAGTATAAAATGGCCCGTCGTAGCAACAAGAGCAACAAGAAGAACAACAGCAATATGATGGGTGGCAAGCGCCGAAAGACGCGCCGCAACAAGAACAAGAGCCGCAAGAACAGGCGCAACTAGGCGAGCAACCTGCTCTTTGGATGCGGCTTAGCCGCATCCTTAACCAGGGAACACGACCCCACCCTTTAGGGTGGGGTCAGTCTCATTTAACTCACTTATAGTTTTATGAGACATCCCTCTTCCTTTTTCACCTTATTCACGTGGCCCTGAATGACCACATTCGGCTTCTGCCGTGCTTGAGAGGCCGGCACGTAGTTTCGCACAAAGGTGCGCCTGTGGAGCTCGTGAGCTCCATTGGCGACCAATCCAGCCCTGTGCTTATCCGTTCCATATCCCTTCGATCCCCTCAGATCATATAATGCCGAACAGGCCTCATTCTTATCACACCACTCCTGGATCCAGCGATCGTGTTCCACCTTTGCCAGAATCGATGCCGCCCCAATGCACAAATAGGTATTGTCTCCCTCCACGATTGCGTGTTGTTCGCCCGTCCAGTCTGGAATGAGCCATTCGCCGTCAATGAGGAGGCGGCTCTTATCAGAGGACTTAAAGCCCTTTAAGTCCCGAACAGCACGGCGGAAGGCCTCCTGATTGGCCCATACGATTCCCTGTTCGTCTATTTCAGAGTTAGAGACGGATCCAACGGCCCACGCGGCGGCCAGGTGTTTGATCTCATCAGCGAGTTTGGCCCGTTTCTTGGGTGCAATCTTCTTGCTGTCGCGGATCTGAGGGGCTAAGGCCTTGTGTTCAGCTGTCCAGGTCTCCTCGGCCGGCCAAATGACTGCACCGGCCATTATAGGGCCCCAGAAACAGCCGCGTCCGGCCTCATCCAGGCCGATTTCAGGAATAGAGTCGTTTGTATGACGAAGAGTGAGCATTTGATTTTTGGTTTTTTGATTTCTCCTATTGAAAACAGGATAAATCAAATTTAATAACGTATTCTAATAGGTGTTGAAATGGCAGAGGACATAATTCGAACAATTATACTCCCTGTCCTATTACTTACAATTATTGTTGCAATTGGAACATATTTAGTAAAGGAAGGTTTCGTATCCTTTACGTATAATAATGACCCTACTTGTCCTGTAGGAAACTATAGTAAAGTTACGGGGGGCATATGCACTGGGCCTAATACAGCAAAAGATTCAAAGGGTGATTTGCCGAACTCCTATTCGGGACTTCCTGATGTGACGTGTCCAAAGGGAACAGGGATGAGCAAAAAGACGGGGGGCATTTGTGCAGGACCAATTCCAAATGATGGGGCGGTTGCGTGGACTGGCCGTGACTATGGAAATGCAGGAGGAACGGAGCCCCCTGTTCCCGATGTATCAGGGACGATTGTAGATATTTCGGGCGTAGATGTGTCAGGAAATAAATACCCCTATCCCAATATTCCTCTTGCTGATCTTCTCAGTATGTTTAGTATTTCTACAGAGCCCAAGCCTGTAGCTACTGCTTCTGCAGCAACAACTGCAGCACCACCTATCAGTCTTGATACACTTAAATCAATGATTCGTGATGAGGTTACAAATGAGATGAAACAGGATGAGACGTGCGAATGCGAGGAAAGTCCCTCCATTCAACAGGGCTGCAATGTGCAGAAGAAGAAGGTAGATCTGTCGATGAATACGCAGAAGGATAGTATTCCTTGTTGGGGTTGCTGATCAGCTGATCAGCTGTGTCCGGTCTAAAATAGTTCCTGTAAGTAGAGATTATGGCGTTGGATATACTTCGTTCCATTATATTACCACTTTTACTATTGGCAGCAATAGTGGCAGTAAGCCTCTATCTATTTCGTGTTAGAGAAGGCTTTGCAGTTTCTACTTCCACACCTCTTCAATTAGCTCTTGGAAAGCAGACCTTGGCTGCCGCAGCAGTCACAGCCACCGCCGCTGCCACCACAAATGTGAATGGTATTCTGGGCTATATTGGCAGTTTTGCGGCAAATGTTCCTAATTCCGTGAGGGCCACAAATGTTCAAACTAGATTGACGCTCCTGACTGGTGATCTTCAAAATGCTATTGCAGCCATTACTACTGCAGATAATAATAAGGGTAATAGTGATACAAAAGCCACGGGCGCATCCACCACAGCTGTAAATGCCGCAAACTCCGCAAATACAGCCTTTACAACAACGAATACGGCACTCGCAGCACTGATTGCAACCTACAATTCTGCATCCTCAAAAGCATCTGATGTGGATACTGCAATGGCCGCTGTAACAAAGGCAGTATCAGGCCTCGTAAGTGCTATGCAGGTTCTTACAACAGCGGTTGTTCTTTCAAATGGTGCGGCGGCAAATGCTGTGTCTAGCGCAGCTACAGCCGAAGTTCAGACAGCCACTGCGAAGAGTGTTGATGCGCAAAAGGCCACGGATGCAATTACGACCGTTTCAACGGATGCCACTAATTTTGTCGCATCAGTTACGGCAATCGCAAATGGCAATCAAACAGCCACCGCAAAGAGCAATGCAATTGATGCATTACTAACCACTCTTACAAATGATAATACAGCCGCTCTAACCGCTATTAGTGCTGCAAATGCGAATGTAGGGAATAGTGATACAAATGCATTGGCCACTTCTACTACAGCATTTAAAGATGCTACAGATGCATCAAAGGGCCTTACTGCATCCTTAATACCCGTTACAACTGCAGTTGCAGCGGTTAAAACGAATATATCAAATGCTACTACCTTAGCTTCTAATTTAACAACTCTTGCAACAGTAATGACAACATTTAACAGCAATTTAACCACAATTGTCACAGATACAAAAACAGCCTCCACGGCAGCAATGACTGCTGTGACAACTGCCACTGCAGTTGCATCTGCCGCAGCCACATCTGCTTCTGCGACGGCTGCTGTCACAAAAAACACAATGGCGTCTGTTGCAGTCACAGCGGTTGCAACGGCGATTGCAGATCTAACGGCGCTGTCTACTGTTCTATTTTTAGATCCGGCCGTTGATCCCGCAAATTCCGCCAAGATGGTGACGGATATTCCCAATAAATTATCTGTTTTAACAGCTGACATCACCACTGCTATTAGTGCTGTAACAGATGCAGATGCAAATAAGGGAAATAGTGATTCAAATGCTATGAAAACGGCTGCGGCTGCAATGGACACAATTAATGCAGTTAAAACGACTCTCACAACTCTGACCACGAGTATTAATGCAAATGTTAATATCCTGACTGCTGCGGCAAACACCTATTCCGCAGATACGGTGAATAAGGCAAGAACTGCGGTGAAGGCCATTGTGGCGACTCTCACAGATGCACTTACAAATCTCAAGGTGGCGGTAGGTGCAGCTGCAGATGCCGCCGCAGTCGCAGCAGGGTCGGCTGCTACTGCCTCTTCGTCTTCTTCTGGATCCTCTGGATCGTCTTCTGGATCCTCTGGATCGTCTGGATCATCTTCTGGATCGTCTTCTGGAAGTGGAAGTTATACAGGTGTTTTATCGGATATATTGGGCAAATATACGGATTCTATTATCAATAATACAAATGCATCCATTGTGATGGATCTTGAATATACGGGCAATCGTGACAAGTGGATGACCTATTTGAGCGAGCAGCATAAGGCTGCCACAGCCGCTGCCGAGGCCTCTAAGACGTCCAGTAATACAACCTCCTCCATTAAAAATGAGCTACTAGATAATATGGGAAAAACCACTGCAAATCAAACATATTATGATGATAGTCACGAAGACTGTGCAGACGATGAGTGCGCCAATAGTCCTGCGACCCAACAGGGATCTGAACTCTGTAATGCTAAAAAGGGTATGAAGGCGCCCTACATTGATATGAATCAGTATGTCCGAAAAGATAGTATCCCCTGCTGGTCGTGTAATCTAGATTATTAGAGAATACCGTAAATAATCCTTATTAGAGTTAGGTGAAATGTATGCATTTCTAACTCTATTAAGTATATTGGTTGTGCTATTTGTGATTGTTAGAACATCAGGAAATGAGGGATTTGTTGGCTATGTGCCTCTTAATACGGATTCTAGGGCAAAACTTCCTGATACGATCCCACCCGTTGTAGAACTCCCGGTTGCCGCCACCTACAAGGCTTCGGATCTTCCAGGACCCCTTCCGACAGCACCTTATCAGCAGATCGGCAGCAACCTCCCGAGCCCCTATCAGGATCCCTCGCTCATCAAGACAACTCGGCAGCGCATCTTGAACGTTCTGGAAATGGTGAAGGGGTTCTTGGCCTTCCAGGCCACGGAGATTGAAGATCGCTCGGATCCGACGATCCAGTTGCCTCTCAATACGGCCCGTTCTGATTTCCAGCGTCTAGAGGCTGAAGCTAATGTTCTTCAACGTAATCCGGGTCTCACCCCCCAATTAACAATAATGGATATTCGTCAGATCGAGGACAACTTAGCCTATCTGCAAAAGGAGGTGGAACTCATTGGTTCCAATCGCCCATTTCAGGGCCCTCAGCACGATGTAGATCTGGAGGGGTTTACGGATAAACCAACAGCAACTGGCCCCGTTGCATCACCGGCACAACTAGCCGATTTTTCCACACGCATTCAGCAGGCCATTGTGTTGCTGACCTCCTCTGGAACATCAGATCCGATTGTTCAGGCACGTGTGGGGAATTTGACCGCAATGAAGAATGAGGTTGATGCCATTATTCAGAAGGTGAATAGTGGTAAGCTGTCTCCGAGCCAGGTGCCGATCTTGGCATCGGATATAGAGAATGCTCTGCCGGCTCTAGGAAATGTCCAGTCACCGCTGATGCCCATTCTGAATCATATTATTGATAGTGCAACGAGTGGCAAGGCGGCCCAGGCAGATGCTCTTAATACGCTGGGCTCGTATGCAAAGACCTTTTTAGACAATGCCGATGCAACCTTCTCCTTTGATGTAAAATATAATGGAGGGCCAACAAGTAAAATATCAGGAGACAAGTCGTCTATTACATCTACAGGCTTCCCGAGCCCCTATGATCTCCAAGAGGTCTCGGATAGTCCCTCACTCAATGGAATCTCTTCGCCATCGGCAATTTCAGATCGCTGGGCTCAAGATCCGAGGGCGGAGGGACGCACGCCGGCTACAGGAGATCCTAGGGGGAACTATACGGGAACTGTAAATGCAGGAACCTTTGACTGGAAGGGCCGGGCAAATACCATTGTGGAACAGATAAAAAAGAGGGGTCTCAATCCGGACGAATATGGAGTGATGCCGAGTGGCGTGATGCCGAGTGCATCCTTTTCTTGGAAAGGATATACTAAGATGGTCTGTAACCGACTTCAGACAACGCATATGAATCAGATGGATGAGATGTGTGGCTGCCCGCCATCAGATTGGAAAGGGTGGCGTGCTTAGAAATTATAATATGAATATATAGTATAAATGTCTCGCAAGCCTACTCGCAAGCAAAGTCGTAAGACACAAGACAC
>Ga0214917_10001396_pt1 | contig 31028 bp, 36 predicted proteins | sample LL_1208_BB_MetaG_FD_177983 | JGI IMG/M metagenome (GOLD analysis project Ga0214917, IMG submission 177983) | Freshwater microbial communities from Lake Lanier, Atlanta, Georgia, United States - LL_1208_BB | ecosystem: Environmental > Aquatic > Freshwater > Lake | place: USA: Georgia | collected... | reverse complement strand
CGGGCAGGTCCATGGGTGGATTATGGGCGGGGGGTGGGGGGCGGGCCATCCGGGGGTTGCGCTGGCTTACGCGTCGTCACCCAGGGCCTTGCGGCGGAGGTCGCGCAGCCGGGCCTCGCCGCCGCGCAGCCGGGGGTGGATGGCCAGCGCGGCCTCGATGCTGCGCAGCGCGCCGGTGGGGTCGCCGGCCGCCTCCTGCCATTGGGCGAGTTGTTGCAGCGCCTGCCAGTGGCGCGGTTCCAGGCGCAGCACCTGTTGCAGGTCACGCGCGGCGGCGGTGGCGTCGCCGGTGGCGTGATGGGCGAGGGCGCGGCCGAACCAGGGCTCGGTGGCCTCGGGGGCGAGGGTGATGGCGGCGTCGAAATCCTCCAGCGCCGCATCGGCCAGGTCGCTGGCCAGGTTGCGCTGGCCGCGGCTGATCAGCAGGGCGATGGCGGGGGTGGCGCGGGCGGAGAGGAGCTGGCGGATGCGCTGTTCGACGATATGCGCGCCTGGCTCATCGGGGGCGGCGCGCAGGGCCTCAAAGGCGCGGTCGAGTTCGGCCTGGGCCGGGCTGGGGGCGCGGGGGGTGGGCTGGGCCAGCGCGGGCTGGGCCAGAAGCAGAAGGAGGAGCAACAGCCGCATGGCGGCAGGATGGCGAGCCTGGCCCCTGCCGCGCAAGGCTTATCGCGCCAGCCGCAGCCCGGCGCGGGCGACGATATCGCGGAATTTCGCCACCTCCACCCGGATATAGGCTGCCGTGCTCTCGGGCGTGCTGCCGCCGGGGGTGGGGTCGAGGCCGGCACTGATCAGGCGCTGGGCGGCCAGAGGGTCGGTCAGCACGGCGTTGATCTGGGCGTTGATGTGGCGGACCAGGCCGGGCTCCATGCCGCGCGGGCCGAGGATGACGTTCCAGGTGGAGATGTTGAAACCCTCCAGCCCCAGCTCCTGCATGGTGGGGATATCGGGGAAGAGGTGGTGCCGGCGCGGCGTGGTGACGGCGAGGCCGCGGGAGATATTGTCGCGCAGCGCGGGGGCGGAGCTGGCCAGGACTTCGAGCGCGTAATCGATCTCGGATTTTGCCAGGGCTTCGAGCACCGCCGAGCCGCCGCGATAGGGGATGAATTCGGTGTTGAAGCCGCCGGCAAGGACGCGCATGAACTCGCCGGTCAGATGGCCGATACCGCCGGCGCCGGAGGTGCCCCAGGAGAGTTTGCCGGGATTGGCGCGGGCATAGGCCCAGAGTTCCGGCGCGGTGCGGAAGGGCGAGGCATAGGGCACGGCCAGCACCATGGGCGCATCGCCCAGCACCGCGATGGGGGAGAAATCCGCCACCGGGTCATAGGGCGTGACATTGGGCAGGGCGGCGGGGTTGGTGCCGTGGCTGGAGGCGCTGGCGAGCAGCCAAGTATAGCCATCGGGGGCGCGGTTTTTCACCCAGTCGCTGCCGATGGAGCCGCCCGCGCCGGCACGGTTTTCCACGATCACCCGGGCATTGGCGCCGAGGCGAGGGGAGATCCGCTCGGCGAGGATGCGGGCGACGATATCGGTGCTGCCGCCGGCGAGGAAGGGCGAGATCAGGGTGATCGGCCGATCCGGCCAGCCGGCGGGTTGCGCCGCCGCGGCCGCCGGGGCGAGGGCGAGCAGCGCGCGGCGCTTCATGCCGTGAGGCTCTCCATAGCGGCGGCCACGCCGCCGGGGCGGTGCGGCACGCCGTTGAGTTTCAGCGCCATTTCGACGCTGGCGAGGGTGCCCAGGATCATCGGCTCATTCAGGTCACCCAAATGGCCAATGCGGAAGACGCGGCCGGCCAGCTTGTTCAGCCCCGCGCCGAGCGAGACGTTGAAGCGGTTGCGGGCGGTGGCGCGCACGCGGTCGGCGTCATGGCCTTCTGGGAGCAGGATGGCGGTGACGCTGTCTGACGCGCGCTCGGCATTCTGGCAGAAGAGGGTGACGCCATCGCCATTGCCGGCCCAATGGCGGACGGCGGCGCGGACGGCCTTGGCCAGGCGGGTGTGGCGGGCGAGGACGCCTTCCAGCGTCTCTTCCTCGATGAGGCGGAGCGATTCCTCCAGCCCATAGAACAGGCTGGTGGGGACGGTGCCGATGAAGCTCTTGTGGCGGCGGCCGCCCATCTCCGTCCAGTCGAAATAGTGCTTGGGGATGGTGGAGGATTTATGGGCCTCCAGCGCCTTGTTGGAGACGCCGGTGAAGCTCATGCCGGTGGGCAGCATCAGGCCCTTCTGGCTGCCGCCGACAACGCAATCAATGCCCCAGGCATCCATCTCGAAGGGCAGGCAGCCGAGGGAGGAGATGGTGTCGGAGAGGAAGAGGGCGGGGTGGTTGGTGGCGTCGAGCGCGGCGCGGACTTCGGGCAGCGGCAGCATGACGCCGGTGGCGGTTTCATTCTGCACGGCGCAGACGCCCTTGATGCGGTGGCCGGTATCGGCGGCGAGGGCTGCGCGCAGGGCGGCGAAATCGACGCCGCGGGTCCAATCCGCGGCGACGGTCTCGATGTTCAGGCCGAGGGCGCGGCCCATCTTGCCCCAGGATTCGGAGAAATGGCCGGTCTCGATCACCAGCAGCGTGTCGCCGGCGGAGAAGAGGTTGGCCATGCTGGCCTCCCAGGCGCCATGGCCGGAGGCGGTGTAGAGGAAGAGGTGCTGCTCGGTCTTGAGGAGGCGCTTGAGGCCGGCGACGCATTTTTCATAGATCGCGAAGAAGGCGGCATCGTTGAAATCGATGCTGGGCCGGGCCACGGCATGCTGGATGCTGTCGGGGATGTTCGTCGGGCCGGGATTGGCGAAGAACATTCTGCCGCGCGGGGCGATGGCGTTCATGGTGTGTCCTTTGTGGCGATGGGCGGATTGGGTGGGGCGGCGCTCAATCGCCGTAGGTGCTGATTTCGATCAGATTGCCGTCAGGGTCGCGGCAATAGACGCTGTTGATGCTGCCGAGCGCGCCGGCCTTTTGAACCGGGCCTTCGACGATGCTGATGCCGCAGGCGGTGAGGTGTTTGGCGATCTCATCGGCGCTGACGGTGACGATGAAGCAGAGATCCTGGCTGCCGGGGGCGGTATTGGCGCCGGTGTGCCATTTGACGATGTCATGGTCATGCGGGCGGAGATTGATCTTCTGGCCGCCGAAGCGAAGGGCAGTGCGGTTATCCTTGCCGAAGGTCTCGCGCTCCATGCCCAGCACGCGCTGGTACCAGGAGGCGGAGGTTTCGACATCGCTGCAATTGATCACCAGATGGTCGAGACGATCGACGGAAAAGCGCATGGCTCAGTCTCCTTTGCGGCGCTTGGCCGTGACTTCGATTTCGATCTTCATCGCATCCGTCTGCAAACCGGCATGGATGAGGGTGGAGGCGGGGCGGGCCTGGCCGAGATAGCGCTTGATGACCGGCCAGCAGGGTTCCCAATCGGCGCGGTTGGGCACGATGAACATCACGCGGACCACGTCATCAAGTGTCGCATCGGCCTGGGCGAGGGCGGCGGCGATGTTGTCGAAGGTCTGGGCGGCCTGGCCGGCGACGTCATCGACGATGGTCATGGTGGCGTAATTATAGCCGGTGGTGCCGGAGACATAGATCATGTCGCCATCGACGACGGCGCGGGAATAGCCGATTTCTTCTTCGAAGCGCGAGCCAGAGCTGATCAGACGACGGGTCATGGGAAGTGCTCCGAGAGGGTGAGAAGGCCGGATTTGGAGAGTGCGCCGGGGGCGTGGAACCAGGTGATCTGGATGATGAAGAGGTCGTGATCCTGGCCATGACGGGTGATGCGCAGTTTTTGGCCGGGCTGGGGGATGCCGTCGAGTTCGACGGCATCCAGGGCTGGTTGCCCTGCTTCGCGGAAGGCGAGGTCGAAGGTGAAGCCGGTCATGCACAGCGCTCGGCGCGGAAAATGCGTTCTGTGCTGGCGGGGAATTTGGCGAGTTTGTCGGCCGGCCGCACGGGGCGGGCGACCAATTCGCCGCCGCAATTGGGGCAGCGCATGGCCAGTTTCTGCTCTGCACAGTCGCGGCACCAGGTGCATTCGAAGGAGCAGATCAGCGCGTCGCGGCTTTCCGGCGGAAGGTCACGGTCGCAGCATTCACAGCCGGGGCGCAGGGCGAGCATTATTCCAGCCCATCATAGAAATCATTGCCCTTGTCATCGACGACGATGAAGGCGGGGAAATCCTCGACCTCGATCTTCCAGACCGCCTCCATGCCGAGTTCGGGGTATTCCAGCACCTCGACCTTGCGGATGCAGTCCTGCGCCAGGCGGGCGGCGGGGCCGCCGACGGAGCCTAGGTAGAAGCCGCCATAGGTCTTGCAGGCATTGAGCACGGCGCGGGAGCGGTTGCCCTTGGCGAGCATGACCAGCGAGCCGCCGGCCTTCTGGAAGGCCTCGACATAGCTGTCCATGCGGCCGGCGGTGGTGGGGCCGAAGCTGCCGGTGGCGAAGCCCTCGGGGGTTTTGGCCGGGCCGGCATAGTAGATCGGGTGGTCCTTGAGATATTGCGGCAGGCCGAGGCCGGCATCGAGGCGCTCCTGCAGCTTGGCATGGGCGATGTCGCGGCCAACGACGATGGTGCCGGTGAGCGAGACGCGGGTTTTCACCGGGTATTGTGTCAATGTGGCGCGGATGGCGTCCATGGGTTGGTTCAGGTCGATTTTGACCACCTCGCCGCCCATGATCTCGTCGGTGTGCTCGGGCAGGTAGTGGGCGGGGTCGGTTTCCAGCTGTTCGAGGAAGACGCCTTCGGGGGTGATCTTGGCCTTGATTTGGCGGTCGGCGCTGCAAGAGACGCCGATGCCGATGGGCAGCGAGGCGCCGTGGCGGGACATGCGGATGACGCGCACATCATGGCAGAAATACTTGCCGCCGAATTGCGCGCCAATGCCGAGGTTTTGGGTGAGTTTATGGACTTCGGCTTCCAGCTCATGGTCGCGGATGGCGTGGCCGGATTTGCCGCCACGGGTGGGCAGGCCATCGAGCCATTTGGTGCTGCCGAGCTTCACGGCCTTGAGATTGGCCTCGGCGCTGGTGCCGCCGATGACGATGGAGAGGTGGTAGGGCGGGCAGGCGGAGGTGCCCAGCGTCTTCACCTTTTCCTCGATGAAGGCGAGGAGTTTGGGCTTGTTCAGCGTGGCGCGGGTTTGCTGGTAGAGGAAGGTCTTATTGGCCGAGCCGCCGCCTTTGAGGATGAACATCAGGTGGAATTCATCGGCGTGGTGTTCGCCCGGGGCGGCCATGATGGAGAATTCGACCGGCATATTGTTGCCGGTGTTCACCTCGTCGAACATGGTGACGGGCGCCATCATCGAATAGCGCAGATTGGTCTCGGTATAGGTGCGGGCGACGCCGTAGCTCAGCGCCTCCTCCTCATCGCCCTCGACCCAGACGCGCTGGCCCTTCTTGCCGAAGACGATGGCGGTGCCGGTGTCCTGGCACATGGGCAGCACGCCGCCGGCGGCGATATTGGCGTTTTTCAGCAGGTCGAGGGCGACGAAGCGGTCATTCGCGCTGGCCTCGGGATCCTGCAGGATTGTGCCGAGCTGGGCGAGATGGGCGGGGCGCAGCAGATGCGAGACGTCGTGGCAGGCGATGCGGGCCAATTCCTCCAGCGCCTCGGGCTTGACCTTGAGCACGGTCTTGCCCTCGACCGTGATGGTCGAGACGCCGGCAATGTCCAGCTTGCGATAGGGGGTTGTGTCCTCCGCCAGCGGGAAGCCGGTGCTGAAGGCGAAATCGGCGGGGCGACCCGTGGAAGGGGTCTTGGTATCGAGCGGCATGGCGGCCTCGGGGCGATTGTTTGGGCTAGGAATACCCTGGCCGGGCGGGCGCGTCATCCCGCCGAAAACATGACCCTGCCATTTGGCTGGGGCGGGTGGTCAGTCCCGCTTGCGGCGGAAGGCGTCGAGGCTGACGACCTGGGGCTGGCTGGCGGGGGCTGGGGCCTCGCTGGGGGCGGGTTCGGGCTCCGGGGCTGGGGCTGGTTCTGGTGCGGGCTCGAAGGCCTCGGGCTCGAAGCGCAGGCCGAAGCGGATATGGGGGTCGTGAAAGGCCGTGAGTGCTTCGAGGGGGACGACGAGTTGCGACGGCAGGCCGCCGAAGCTCAGGCCCACGGAAAAGCCGGGCTTGGCGCGATCGACCTTGAGGTCCCAGAAGCGGTGTTGCAGGACGATGGTGATCTCGGTGGGGTAGCGCGCCTTGAGATGGGCGGGGATGGAGACGGCGGGATGGTCGGTGCGGAAGCTGATGTAGAAATGGTGCTCGCCCGGCAGGCCCTCGCGGGCGGCGTGTTCCAGCGCGTCGAGCACGACGGCGCGCAGGGCGTTCTCGGTCCATCGCTCGTAGGGGAGTAGGCTTTCGGGTGTGTCGTCTTCGGTCATTCGGCTGTCCTGAAGGCGGAAGCATAGGCTTGTGGTGGCCCTGCGCCAATCCGCCCAGGCTGAAAGCCTGACCCAAAGGGGCTGCGGCGCGATCCGGCGGTCCTTTTGGGTCAGGCTCTGAGAAAAAGTGGGGGGATTCTGTTGCCCTGCTCCCCCCGGGCAGCGCTTACCTATCTCTAGGCAGCGAGCGCCACGTTCTCGCGAACGTTATCATTGGCACTTGTGATTTAGCCCGATGACGGCGGTACAATGCCGGGCAAAAGGCACGTCTTTACCGCGCGCGTCGAGACTGTTTCGTCCCCAAACCGAGCGACCACAGACCCTTTCGGACCCCTAGTCTCTCCTTCAGCATGCCCCGGCCATTCAAAACCAGCACAAACCTCACTGAAAAACCCAACGGCCTAAGGCCCCTTAGGTCTCTCCTTCAGCATGCCCCGGCCGTTCAGAACCAGCACAAACCTCACTGAAAAACCCAGCAGCCTGCGGCCCCTTAGGTCTCTCCTTCAGAATGCCCCGGCCATTCAGAACCAGCACAAACCTCATCAATAAAATGGAGACGCCGGGCACTGCCCCCGGGTCCGCAACGCTTATTCCACGTACCGTTTATCGCCATAGTCACCGAGGTGACGGGAGTCATATAGCGCAGCCCTTGCCGGCTTACGAGGGGGGCCGTATCGCAGAAGCGATGGAGGCCCCGCAATGGCATTAACCCCTGAACAGATCGCCGAAGTGGCTGAGGCCGCTTCCCACCGCATGCCCACCGCCCGGCCGGTGGTGCCGGCGCTGGAGGCCATGCTCGCCCAGGCGATACCCGTGCTCGACCATGGTTTCATCCGCGTGGTGGATTACATGGGCGATGATGCGGCGGTGGTGCAATCCGCCCGGGTGAGTTACGGCCGCGGCACCAAGGCGGCGAATGAGGATAGGGGGTTGATCCGCTATCTGATGCGGCATCGCCATTCCACGCCGTTTGAGATGTGCGAGATTAAGTATCACATCAAGCTGCCGATTTTTATCGCGCGGCAGTGGATTCGCCATCGCACGGCGAATGTGAATGAGTATTCGGCGCGGTATTCGGTGCTGGACCGGGAATTTTATGTGCCGCAGCCCGAGCAATTGGCGGCGCAGAGCAGCGATAATCGCCAGGGCCGGGGCGCGGTGCTGCAGGGCGCCGAGGCGGAGCGGGTGCTGCGCCTGCTGCGCGATGATGCGACGCAGACTTATGATCATTATCTCGAGATGCTGAATGAGGATGAGGCCGGGGAGCCGCTTGATGCCGCCCGCTCGGGCCTGGCGCGCGAATTGGCGCGGATGAACCTGACGCTGAACACCTATACGCAATGGTATTGGAAGACGGATCTGCACAATCTGCTGCATTTCCTCTCGCTGCGGGCGGATGGGCATGCGCAATACGAAATTCGCGTCTATGCCGAGGCTATGCTCAAGACGGTGCAGGCCTGGGTGCCGCATTGCTATGAGGCCTTTGCCGATTACCGGATGGGGGCGGTGACGATGTCGTCGCAAATGCTGTCGATCGTGCGTCGGATGTTGGCGGGCGAGGTGGTGGAGCAGGCGGGCAGCGGGCTTTCCAAGCGCGAATGGCGTGAATTGATGGAGACGCTGGGGCGTGAATGAGCGGCTGGGCGCGCTGCTGGATTTCATCGCGCTGACTGACCGGCTGAAGCATGTGCAGCGCGCGGCGCGCAGCGAGGGGCGGTTGGAGAATTCGGCCGAACATGCCTGGCATGTGGCGCTGATTGCCGTGCTGCTGGAGGGCGAGGTGACGCCGCGGCCGGATATGGCCCGGGTGCTGAGCATGATTGCGCTGCATGATGTGGTGGAGATTGAGGCGGGCGATACGTTTGCCTTTGACGAGGCCGGGTTGTTGACCCAGGCGGCGCGGGAGGAGCGGGCGGCCGAGGCGATTTTTGGTCGGCTTGCGCCGGATTTGGGCGAGAAACTGCACGGGTTGTGGCGGGAATTCGAGGCGCAGGAGACAGCGGATGCGCGCTTCGCCATGGGCTGTGACCGGCTGCAGGGTTTTGCCCAGCAGGTGCATTGCGGCGCGCCGGCCTGGGCTGAGGTGGGGCTCACCCGCGCTCGCAGCCTCAAGCGCATGCAGCCGGCGATTGATCTGGGCGGGCCCTTCGCCGAGATGATCGGCGCGCTGTATGAGCGCGCCATGGCGGAGGGGCTGCTGCGGCCATGAGCCTGGTTGTGTTTGGTTCTGCCAATGCGGATTTTGTGTTTGCGCTGCCGCAGCTTCCTGCGCCGGGGGAGACGGTGTTGGGCGAGGCCGGGGCGGCTATTCCTGGCGGCAAGGGGCTGAACCAGGCCATTGCCGCAGCGCGGGCGGGGGCGGTGACGCGGTTTTGTGGTGCCGTGGGGGCGGATGCGCATGGCGCGATGCTGCGGGCCACGCTGGCGGAAGCCGGGGTTGATATCAGCGGTTTGGAAGAGGTTGCCGCACCCACGGCCATGGCGGCGGTGATGGTGGATGGGCAGGGGCGCAATCAGATTGCCGTCTCCTCCGGTGCCAATCGTCTGGCCCGGGCGGGGGCGGTGCCGGTCTCGCCCGGCGGCCTTGTGCTGCTGCAAATGGAGGTGCCGGTGGGGGAGAATGCGGCGCTGATCGCGCGCGCCCGGGCGGTGGGGATGCGGGTGGTGCTGAATCTGGCACCCGCGGCGGCGCTGCCGGGGTTGCCGGATATTCTGGTGGTGAATGAGCCGGAGGCGGTGTTTCTCGCAGGGTTACATGGTTGCGGGGCTGATGCGGCTTCGCTGCATGCGGCGCTGGGCTGCATTGTGGCGCGCACCTTGGGTGAGGCGGGGGCGGAATTGGCGGGGCCTGGGCTGGCGCTCAACTGCCCCGGTTTTCGGGTGGCGGTGGCCGATACGGTGGGCGCTGGCGATGCCTGGTGCGGCGCGCTGGCGGCGGGGTTGCTCGCCGGGCTGGATTGGCCGGCGGTGCTGCGCCGGGCCAATGCCGGCGGGGCGCTGGCTTGCACGAGGATGGGCGCATGGTCTGCCGATGCGCGGGCGATCAGCGCATTGGCGGGGTAGGTTTGCGGGTTATGTCTCGCGCAGGACGAGGGCGCGCAGGGCGGGCAGATCCAGCTTGCCGAGCGCATTGCGCGGCAAGGCGGGCACCACGGCGACTTCACGCGGTCGCTTGAAGCGGGCCAATTGTCCCTCGAAGACGTCGAGAACGTGATGCAGGTCAAAGCCTTCGCCGGGAACCACGACGGCGAGCGGCACCTCGCCCCATTTTGCGTCGGGCTTGCCGATGACGGCGCATTCGACCACGCCGGGGGCGGTGGCGAGCACGCGCTCGACCTCGGCGGGGGAGATGTTTTCGCCGCCTGAGATGATGATGTGGTGCAGGCGGTCGGTGAACCACCAGCGGCCATCGGCATCCACCCGGCCGATATCGCCGGTGCGGAACCAGCCATCGGCAAAGGCTTCGGCGGTGGCCTGCGGGTTGTTGAGGTAGCCCTGCATGATATTGGGGCCTTTGACCTCAATCTCGCCCAGAGGGCCGAGCCGCGCCTCGCTGAGTGCCGCCGGGCGGCCGATGGAGCCGGGGGCGGCGAGGGCCTCCTCGCGGCTTTGGGCGATGGTGATGGGCGCGGTTTCGGTGCTGCCATAAACCTGTTGGATGGGCACGCCGCGGGACTGGAAGGCTTCGATCAGCGGCAGGGGCACGATGGAAGAGCCGGCACCGGCGGCGCGCAGGCAGGAGAGATCGGCGGTTTTCCAGCGCGGATGGGCGATGAGGGCGGCCATCACTGCGGGCACCAAGAGCGTGAGCGTGGGGCGGTGCTGGGCCAGGGCGTCGAAGAATTCATCGGCGTCGAATTTTTGTTGCAGGATGATCTCGGCACCGCCCAGCAGTGCCGGCAGGGTCTGGATATTGAGGCCGCCGACATGGAACATGGGCAGCATGGTCAGCACCCGGTCATCGGGGGTGATCTCGAACAGCGCCTGGGCATTGGTGGCATTGGCCAGCAGGGCGGCCTGGGTGAGGATGGCGCCCTTGGGCCGGCCGGTGGTGCCGGAGGTAAAGCCCACCAAAGCGGGCAGCGCGGCGCGGCCGAGTTCGGTGCCCACCACCGGCTCACGCGGCAGCAGGCGGATGGTGGATTGGCCGATGGCGGTGATGGCTTCGACGGCCATGACATCCTGCGGCATGCGGTGGCCGAAGCCCTCGACCACGGCGCAGAGCCCGGAGGCGCGGGCCTGCCAGCACCATTCCTCCTCCGCGAGGCGCCAATTGATGGGCACCATGGCGAGGCCGGCGCGGGCGCAGCCCAGCAGGGTGGCGAGGTGGATGGCGCTGTTCTGGCCCAGCATGCCGATCATCCGGCGGGCGGGATTGCGCTCAGCCTCGCGCAGGAAAATGCGGCTGAGTTGGGCGGAGAGGGCGAGCAGCTCGGCATAGGTCATCGAGCCATCGGCGTCGCGCACGGCGCGCTTGCGGGGGTTGCGCTCGCAACGTTCGGCGAAGACGGACCAGAGCGTGGCCTCGGCCGGCAGCGCCTCGGCGCGGGGCTGGGACTGGCGTTTGGGGCGCTGGGGGAAGGCGATGATCTTGGCGGTCTTCATTGTGCCGCCGTTATGCGCCTTCATTCATCGGTTTCGCCACGCTCATAGAGTGAATCCCTGCCGATACGGTCGATGCACAGCTCCGCCGTCCAGGGCAGCATGAGGGAGCCGCAGCGGCTGTCGCGGTAGATGCGTTCCAGGGGCAGGGTTTTCAGCATGGCCTGGCCGCCGCAGCTGCGCACGGCCTTTGTTGCGATGGCATTGGCATTTTCCATCACGGTGTTTTGCGCGGCGAGGGCGCGGAGCATGGATTCCTTCGAAGGGTCGGGTCCGGCTTCGGAAATCGCCTGGAACCACAGCGCCTTGGTTTGTTCAAGCATGACGCGCATTTCGGCCACGGCGATTTGTTTGGTGGGGTACATGCGGCGTTTGACGGGGGGCGTGCCGGGTTGGTCGCCGCGCAGGTAGCGGATGGTGAAATCGAATGCCGCCTGGGCCAATCCCATATAGGTGGGGCTGAGGGTGAGGAACATGTGCGGCCAGCGCGTGGCGGCCTGGAAATACAGGCCATCGGGCATCAGCGAGGCGGTGCTGGGGACGAAGACATCGGCAAAGAACAGGTTGCGGCTGACGGTGCCGCGCATGCCCAAGGGGTCCCATTCGCCGGCGACGGAGACGCCCGGCGCATCGGCGGGGATGGCGAGGTAGAGGGTGTTGCGGCGCGAGGCGGTGCCGTCGGTCACATCGGTGCAGAGGATGCCGTATTGATTTGCGTGGCCGGAGAGGGAGGCGAAGATTTTTTTGCCATTGACCAGGAAGCCGCCCTCGACGCGCTTCGCCGTGGTGCCGAAGGCGGCGGCGCCGGCGGCGGCAGCGCCCCCTTCGGAGAAGGGCTGGGAGTAGATGGCGCCGTCTTCGAGGATGCGGCGGTAATGGATGGCGCGGCGGGATTGGTGTTCGGCGCGGGTGGCGGCGTCCATTTGCAAATCATCGGTCAGCAGGCCGGTCCAGAGGGTGGAGCAGACATGCATGTTCCAGGTGAGCGCGGTGGCGCCGCAATGGCGGCCGAGTTCGGCGGCGGCGAGGCAATAGGCGCGGAAATCAGCGCCCAGGCCGCCTTCCGCGCGTGGGATGCAGATGCCCAGCCAGCCTTCGGCGTGCATGTCGCGGTAATTATCGATGGGGAAAGCGGCCTCGCGGTCCCATTTTTGCGCGCGCGGGGCGAGGATGCGGGCGCCGAATTCGCGGGCGCGGGTGGTCAGATCAGCTTCGAAGGGGGTGAGGCGGAAGGCGCGCGGGTCGAAGATTGGCGCCTCGAGGGTGGTGGTGGGGAGCGGCTGATCCATGCTGGGGCGCAGTATAGATCATGAAATTTCATATGTCAGCTTGGTTGGGCGGCGGGGCGCTGGGTGGTCAGGCCAGGAAGTCGCGCAGCGCTGCCTGGAAACTCGCCGGCTGCTCCATGTGCAGCATATGGCCGGCACCCGCCACCACGGCATAGCGGGCGCCGGGGATGGTTTCGGCCATGCGGGCCATGGTGCGGGCGGGGGCGGCTTTGTCCAATTCGCCGGCGAGGCACAGGGTGGGGGCGGTGATGGAGGCGATTTCGGCCCGGCGGTCGAAACTGGTGAGGCAGGCCAGGGTGGCGCGGTAGCTCGCCTCCGGCACCTCGGCCATGGCGGCGATGATGGCGGGTTCGGCGGCGGGGTCAGCGCCCGGGCCGCACATGCCCCCCGCCAGGGCGGCGGCGCATTCGGCCATGGTTTTTCCCGCATTCAGCGGGCCCAGGCGGGCGGCGAGGAATTCTTGCGCGAAGGCAGGGTCGCGCCCGCCAAAGGCTGGGGTGGTGGCGTAGAGGATCAGGCGGCGGATACGCGCGGGGTGGCGGAGGGCGAATTCCATCGCGATCATCCCGCCCATGGAATGGCCGAGGAGATCGACCTGCGGGGCGTCGAGCCGGGCGGCCAGGGTATCGGCCAAAGCGGGGAAGGTGAGCGGGTTGATCAGCGCCGTGCCGCCATAGCCGGGTTGGTTCCAGGCCAGAATTTGATGGCCGGGCAGGCCGGCGGCGGTGGCTGCCCACAAATGCGCCGCACCGCCAATGCCGTGCAGGCAGAGCAGGGGCGCGCCTTCGCCGAAGGTGAGGAAGGCGCTCACAGCACCACCCCCTCGCGCACCACCACCTCGCCATCCAGCGCAATGGTGGTGTTGAAGACGGGGAGGTCGAAATGGCCTTGGGTGAAGCGGCCGGCAAACTCGTTTGCGCCGGTGCTGAACAGGAAATTGCCGGCGACGCAGCGCAGCTCGGTGCCTTGGGTGTCGCGCTGATCATACATGCTCAGCGCCTCGTAGCGCGCCCGCGGGTTGAGGCCCCAGCCGACATGGCTGACGGCATAGGCGTTGCGGTCAAAAGCCGCGAGGTGGCGGCGCATCATGGCGGCATCGGCACCGCTGCCCTCGATCTGCACGATGTGATCATTCTCGATGGTGAGCGCCACGGGGGCGGTGAGGTAGCGCTTGAAGGTGAGGTTGATGTCACCGGCATCGAGCACCAGGCGGCCATGGACGGTATTGGCGGCGGGGAAGCTGACCACCACGCCGCCGGGCCAATGCGCCAGCGTGCCTGGGCGGTCAGTCCAGCCCCAAACGCCCGCCGTGGTGGCGCCGGTCATCGCCACATGCAGGTCGGTGCCGGCGGCGGAGGTGACGTGCATGGAACGGGCGGCGCGCAGGCGTTTGACCGTAGCTTTCACCGGGATGTCGTCACCGGGCAGCGGCACGAGGCGGGCCAGGGCCTCGGGATGTTCATTGCTGATGACCATGATGCGGGCGCCGGATTGGAGAATTTCCGGGGTTTCGGGGGCGTGCATGAGGCCCTCCAGGGTGAGGTCCAGCACCAGGGAGGAGGCCTTCAGGGCGGCCAGCGCCGCCGGGTGGCCTTGCAGCGCGCGGGACGCCCCGGTGGAGCGCAAGGGCACCGCGGTGGTGATGGCGGGGCTGGGCAGCACGCAACGGAAGGGCCGCAAGCCAGCCTGCAACGCCGCCAGCTCTGCCAGATCAACATTTATTGCGCGGGACTGTGTTTCCACGAGCAGGCACACCACCTCTGCTGGTGCGGGCTTGCATTGCTGGATGATGGTTGCGAATGCGGCCAGCCAATGCGGCTCTAATCGATCGACGAGCATGTGGTCGTGCCTTCCCAACTCTCTTCAAAAACTTAGTGCTGGGGCAGCGTTCTTGCCAAGGCGTGTTGCAGGGCGGGCCATTCCTCCATGCGGGGCCGGTGATCAAGGCTCGGCAATGGGCGGAATAACAAGGCCAAAGCAATCTCTTCTTTGGCATGTTCGATATTGCGACATATCGTCATTTTTGTTGAGGCTGGCCGGGATATCTCAGTTCACCGCGCAAAACTCCCATTCCGTCGAAACAATCGGCATCATTTGAGTACAAATGGTCCACGCTTCTCTTCCATAACTCGCCAATATGGGCCCTGGAATATAGGTCGATTCTGAGTATCCTTGCTTCGAATAGGATTTCCCGGGGAAAACATACGCCAACGGCGCCCTCTATCAGCAAAGGTTTAGGCTCATGAATCAGATTTCAACGACATCGGCGCGCTTCATCGACGATTATCTGCTGTACCTGCTGGCGCGGGCTTCGCATGTCGTATCCGCCGAATTCCACAGCGTGCTGCGCCGCGCCGGCGTGGCAGTGCCGGTGTGGCGGGTGCTGGCCACCCTCTCCGGCAGCCCGGGCGAGACAGTGAGCGGCCTGGCCGATGCCTGCCTGCTGCAGCAACCCACCATGACCAAGCTGCTCGACCGGATGGTGCGTGACGGCCTGGTCAAGCGCCTGCCCGATGCGCGCGACCGCCGCGTGGTGCGCATTCAGATGACCCCGCGCGGCGAGGGCGTGGTGAATGACCTGCTGGTGGCCTCGAAGAAGCACGAGACCGAAGTTCTCGCCCGCCACCCGGAACTGGACGAGACGGCCATTAAGTCGCTGCTGCGTGGCATGATTGCACGGCATAAGCGTGGCAAGCGCATGCAGGTTCCGGCCTGAGACTTAACAGGGGGCTGCAAGACTAATTGCGCGGGGAAATAAGATCGAGGGGCTTTGCCCCTCGAGCACCCCAGCAGGGTCGACATGTATGTCGACGAGTTTCCTGCACCTTCGTTAGGTTATTGATTTTAAAATTATTCAAAGGTCCAGGAACATCGTCGACATACATGTCGACCCTGGTGGGTGAGTGCGGGAGGGCAAAGCCCTTTCGCTCTTTTTTCCTTCGCCATCAGAGCTGGATCCGTTGAGACGGAATGGCCGGAGACATTGAATCAATTTCTCGGCAATGGCTGGACCATGCGCAGTGAACGCGTCGCAGGCTGCCGCGGGACGAGCACGAAGATGCGGGCGGGCTGATTGAGTCCGCCGGCCCTGGCGCCGGCCTCATCGCCCCAGCCCCAGAACAGATCGGCCCGGGCGGGGCCGCGAATGGCGCCGCCCGTATCCTGTGCCACCAGCAGCCTTGGCGGCATAGTCTCCACCCCGGCCATGAATACCGGCGCGCCCTGGGGCACGTGTTCGACATCCACCGCCACTGAGCGTTGTGGGGTGAGCGGCACGCCGAAGGAGCCCAGCGGCCCCTCATCTTCTGCCAGCCCCTCCAGCGGGCGGAAGAAGATGTAGGATGGATTGGCCTGCATCACCTCGGCCGCTGCGGCGGGGCTGGCCTGGCGCAACCAGGCCTGGATGGCCTGCATGCTCATTGCCGCGCGGTCGATCTCGCCGCGCTGGATCAGCAGCCGGCCAATGGCGAAATAGGGCAGGCCATTCTGCCCGGCATAGCCCAGGCGCAGCACCGTGCCATCGGCCAGCACCACCCGGCCGCTGCCTTGAATATGCAGGAAAAACGCATCCACGGCGTCATCCACCCACACCAGTTCCAGGCCACGGTTGCGCAGCGCGCCGGCCTCGATGGCGGCGCGGGAGGGGTGCGGGCCGGGGTCGGGCGGCAGGGCGTGAAGCGGTGTGGTGTGGCGCGGGCTGGGGGCTGTGCTGCCGCGCAGGACAGGCTCGAAATAGCCTGTCAGGGTGCCGGTGCCTTGGTCGAGCGCCTGGAGATGGGTGGCGAGGAGGCGGCGCAGCGCGCGTGGCTCCACCGGATCCTCCAAGGCGGCGATGGCCTGGCAGGCCGGGGCCCAATCGGCCACTTGTCGCCCGGGCCCGGGCGGGCCGCCAAGGGCTGCGTCGGGTGGCATTGTGGACCATCGGGCGCAGCTTCGGCGCAGGGCGGGAAGCGCCTCTTGCACCGCATCCTCATGCCAGCCCGGCAATGTATCGAGCGCAATATTGGGCTGGGGGCCTTGGGTGCAGGCCTGCAGGCAGAGCAGCGCCAGCGCGGCCGATAGCCTACAGGCTGCGCGTCGCCACCAGGCGCCAGGTTGGGTCTTTGTCGGCGACATCGCGCTGGAAGGTCCATAGATCGGTGAGTTCGGTGATCGCATCGGAGCCGCTGACCACCTCGCCGCTCTTGGCAGTGGTCATATTCACCTGGTCGGTCACGAAGCGCACGGTGATATCGGCCAGCGCGCCGCGCAGCTCGGCGGCATCGATGCTGACGGCGTTGATGGCGCGGATTTCGGTGCGCTGGGTCTCGCCGGCATTTTCGCGGCCGGTGATGGCCTGTTCGAAACCGGCATAGGTGTCGTCACTGAGCAGGCCGCGCAGCGTCTGCCTGTCGCCGGCGGCGAAGGCGGTGACGATCATGCGAAACGCCCCTTCGGCACCGCCGAGGAAGGCTGCGGGCTCGAAGCTGGTATCGATGGCGCCGATGCGGCTGATGGTTTGCGCGGCGACGCCGCTAACGATGGGTGCGGCGGCGGCGGGGCCGCGCGGCGCCTCGCGCCCCATGGCGATGGGGGTGGCGGGCCGGGCATCGGCTGGCGGGCGCTCAAAGCCCTGGCGTTTGCCCAGCACGCTGCGCAGGCGCAGCACCAGAAACGCGGCCACCATGCCGAAGAGAATGAGATCGAAGGGAAAGCTGCCTTGCATGGCGATGATAACTCCTGAGCGGTCTAATTAGGGTGCGGCGGCTTCGCCTACAATGACCAGATGTCCGTGATGCAATGTTTCAATGACAGAATCTCCATCTATGGACCATTGGCCTTCAGCCCTGTATCGCCGCCAGGAGCAATCTGAGGATGATGCGATGATCCTGCTGCGCCATGGCCAGAGCGAATTCAACCTGCATTTCAGCCGCACCAGGGTGGATCCGGGCATTATCGACCCCCGATTGACCGATTTGGGCCACCAGCAGGCGGCCGATGCGGCTGAGGGGCTGGCGGGGCAGAATATTCGCCGCATCATCGCCTCGCCCTATACAAGGGCGCTGCAAACGGCGGCACCGCTGGCCGAGAAGCTGGGCCTGCCGATTCATGTCACGCCCCAGGTGCGGGAGCGTTACGCCTTTACCTGCGATGTCGGGCGGCCGATCAGCGTTGTTGCGCGCGAATTCCCCCATGTGGCGTTTGACGGCATTGAGGATATCTGGTGGCCGGGGACGGAGGAGCCGGAGCATGCGGTGGTGACCCGTGCGCATGGTTTCCGCAGCGAGATCGCCGCGCGCGAGGATTGGGCGCATACGGTTGTGGTGTCGCATTGGGGGTTTATTCTGGCCTTTACCGGCCGCTCGATGGGCAATGGGGAGTGGCTGCAGGCAGACCCGCGCGAGGCGGCGCCGGAGAATGTGGTGTGGCGGCATCATTAGCCGGCTGCTGAAGGATACTGATGGCGGGGAAGAAGAGCGAAAGGGCTTTGCCCTCTCGCGCTCACCCACCAGGGTCGACATACATGTCGACCCTGCTGGGGTGCTCGAGGGGCAAAGCCCCTCGATCTTGTTTCCCCCATCATTCGTTTGTCAGCCGCCAGCCAGAAGCGCCGGGTTACGCGGCGAAGGCGGCCGGCGCGCCCTTTTCGGCGAAAAGCACCACGGGGCGCGGAGGGAAAGGGTTTTACGCCTCCACCTGCTCCACGCTCAGCACTTCGGGCACGTAATGGCGCAGCATATTCTCCACGCCATGCTTGAGCGTGGCGCGCGAGGAGGGGCAGCCGGAGCAGGCGCCCTGCATGAGCAGCTTTACCACCCCATCGCGGAAGCCACGGAAGACGATGTCACCGCCATCGCCCGCCACGGCGGGGCGCACGCGGGTATCGAGCAATTCCTTGATGGTGGCGACGATTTCGGCATCGGCGGGGTCGGTATCCTCGGCCTCGAGATCCTCATCGCCTTCAAGGATGGGCAGGCCAGCGACGTAATGCGCCATCACGGCCGAGAGCACGGCGGGGCGCAGCGCCATCCAATCCGCGTCATCGGCCTTGGTGACGGTGATGAATTCGCCGCCCAGAAAAACCCGCGCCACGCCGGGGAGTGCGAAGATGCGGGTGGCGAGGGGGCTGCGAACCGCAACCTCGGCCGAGATGAAATCCGCCGTGCCGCGCGGGCCCATCACATCCCGCCCGGGCAGGAATTTCAGGGTGGCGGGGTTGGGCGTGCCTTCGGTTTCGATAAACATGTGTCTGTGCGACCCTCAACTGATGCTTTGCGGACTAAAGTGGTCCGTTATGGGTCAGCCGGCAAGAGGCCGGGCGCGGGCGGCGCTGCGGGCTGCCAGTTCCTGCATGGCGCCCATTGATGCGAAATGGGCGTAGATCAGGTCCAGCACGCCATTGTCACGCAGTTCGGCCAGTTTTTCGGCGGGTAGGGTGGCGAAGGCGTCACGCTGGATGGCGTGGAAGCCGTCTATCTTGGTGGGTTTGCCATTCTGCTCGAACTGCATGGCGGCGGGTTGCAGCAGGTTCAGGCCGGTCAGGATATTGCTCAGCGCGAGGGTCTGCTGCATGGCGGCCTCGAGGCTGCGGCAGAAGGCGAAGGCTTGGTCCAGAAAGGGGGTGGGCTTGCCATCGGCGCCGAATAATACCTCACCCTCGGTGCTGCTGGCCTGGGTCGCTGAGGTATCCATGCAGAGGGCCATCTCATCGCGGCCCTCGGCCATTTGGGCCAGGAAGAAGGGGAAACGGCGGAGATAGGCAGGGATATATTTGCCCGGCTGCCAGGCGCCATTGGCGTCAACAAAGGTATTGATATCGGCCAGCAGGCTCATGAGTGCCACGGGCATATGCGGCATCGCGGTGGTGAAGACGATGGGGTAGTGGCGGCTGGCAGCGGCAAATTCCTCGGCCGCGAGGGGAATGGCCGATATCCCTGCCGCAAATGTGTAGTCGCCATGGCGCAGGCGCAGCGCGGCATGGCGCTGCGGGGAGAGCGGCTCCAGGGCATTGTAGAGTGGGGGCAGGAGCGGCGCTGTGGCCGGTGTGGCGGTGGGTTCGGACATTGTTTTCCTATGAATGGCTCATTAGCATATTATTGTTTTGCACATAATTCTTTGCAAGATTGCGGGCGGTCTTGGATTGCGGGATTTTAAGTACGTCCAGGCACGGGATTTCGTGGGAAAGGCTTGATCATGTCTTTCGTGTCATCGACAATCGTGATTATCACATCAGAGAAGGTGTTGTGCCATGTCCGAGGACAGCCCGGGGGAAAATGCCGCGGCAAAGGGCCGGCTGACGCGCCGCCTGGTGATCAACCGTGGTGCCGCCATGGCCGGTATGGGCGCTGCCGGTGCGGCCGCGCCGGGCGATGCGCAGGCCCAGCGCACGACCGACAATGACCCCAATGACGCCGCGGGCCGGGGCCGTGGCAGCCGTGGTGCCACCGATAGTGACCCCCGTGATGGCGTGGGCGCTGGCCGAGGCTCAACGACCGGCGTCACCGATCGCGATCCCAATGACGGGCCCGGCCGGGGCCGGAGCGGCTATCGCGGTGGCAGCGGGGTCACCGATAACGACCCCAATGACGGCCCGGGCCGCGGCCGCGGCAGCTATCGCGGTGGCAGCGGCGTGACCGATAGTGACCCCAATGACGGCCCAGGCCGGGGCCGGGGCGGCTATCGCGGTGGCAGCGGCGTGACCGATAGTGACCCCAGCGACAGCCCCGGCCGTGGGCGCGGGCGCTGACCTCAGCCGCGGCCATGGCCGCGGCACGCTCACCTTGCTGGCACTGCGCATGAGAAGCGTTGAGATTTTGGCGCCGGCCTGCTTAGAGTGCACCCACGTCCAGGGGCTGGAAACCGATGAACAACGATAATGAAAATAATGCCAATAATGACGAAAAGCTTGGCCGTCGGCGCCTGGTCGTTCGCATGAGCGCTGTTGGCGCCGCCACATTGGGCACTGCCGCCTGCGTTCCGGTGCAGCCCGTCTATGTCGCGCCCGTCGGCACTGGCATCACCGATGCTGACCCCAATGATGGGCCGAATAATGGCCGCGGTGGTGCGCGCGTCTATCGTGGCACAGGCATCACCGATGCCGACCCCAATGACGGGCCGAATAATGGTCGCGGTGGTGCGCGCGTCTATCGTGGCACAGGCATCACCGATGCCGACCCCAATGATGGGCCCGGCAATGGCCGGGGCGGCAGCCGCGTCTATCGCGGCACCGGCATCACCGATCGTGACCCGAATGACGGGCCGGGCCGTGGCCGTGGCGGCTATGGCGGCTATGGCGGCTATCGCGGTTACCGCACCGGCTTGAACGATAGTGACCCCTCGGATGGCCCCGGCCGGGGCCGGCGCGGATACTGAGCGCCGATGCTCGAGACCTTGATGCCGGCGCCTCCGGCCGAGGCCTCCATCATGGAGGAGGCTTTTGCCCGCGCCTTTGGTGATATGTCGCTGGAGAGCGTGCTCGCGCTGCGGGAGGGCACGGCCTGGCGGCATTTTTCCGGCGGCGGCGTGGCGCGCTATGCTGATTTGCTGAGCATTGCCGTGCTTGATGCCTATCTGCGCACGGATGGCGCCCGCTCCCCGCGCATTGCCATGGCCGATGACAGCCGCGAGGGCAGCGCGGCCGTGCCCGAGCATGAATTCACCCTGCCCGATGGAAGGGTGGATTTGCCGCGGCTGCTGCGCCGCTTTGATGCCGGCGCCTCGCTGGTGGCCAGCCAGTTCCATGAGACGCATCCGCCGCTGGGGCGCTTCTGCCGGGGGCTGGAAAAGCTGTTCCTGCATGGCTGCCAGACCAATATTTACCTCACCCCGCCGCAGGCGCAGGGTTTTCGCAGCCATTTCGACACGCATGACGTGCTGGTGCTGCAGGTATCCGGGCGCAAGCGCTGGCGGGTATGGGATGGGCAGGCGGTGGAAAACCCCACCCGCCGCACCCCCTGGCCGGGCCATATTGCGCCCGAGGGTGAGCCGAATCTGGTGATGATGCAGCCCGGCGACGCGCTCTATATCCCGCGCGGCGTGATGCATGATGCATCGACGGAGCCGGGCGAGCCCTCGCTACATATCACCGTGGGCCTGCTGGAACCCAGCTGGGCGCAGGCGCTGCGCAGCCTCATCGATAGCGAGGAGGTGGCCAATACGCCGCTGCGCCAGGCCGTTGCCACCTGGCGCCTGGCCGAGCCCGAGGGGCTGGCCGGGCTGCTGGAGGCCATGGCGGAAAAGCTGCGCGGCCTCGCCACGGCTGAGCATGGGGAGCGGTTGTCGTTGCTGCTGCTCAACCAATTGGCGCATGACAGGCAGCCATTGCCGGCGCGCGGGCTGTTTTTGGCGGAATTGACCGAAGATATGCCGATGCGGCTGGCGGATGGCATGCACCACCATCTGGCCATCACCCCAGATGGCCAGGCCAGCCTGCACTGGACCTGCGGCGAAATTGCCCTGGCCGCGCATGAGGCGGCGTGGCTGGGGCCGCTGACCGATGGCGCCACCGCCGCCGAATTGGGCGAGGGGGCGCTGGAGTTCATGCGGCGGCTGCGGCGGGATGGCTTGCTGGAGGCGGCGGTTTAGCCGCGCTGCACCAGCTCCACCTGCGCCCCATCGGGCGCATTGACGAAGCAAATCCGAATGCCCGGGCGAGGGCTGCTGACTGGCTTGGCCAGGGTGGCGCCCTTGGCCGTCAGATGCGCCACGGCGGCGTCCATATCGGTGACGGTCAGCGCCAGATGTTCGAGGCCAAGGAAGGCAGGGGGCGGGGTGGCGGGCGTGCCGGCAGGCACTTCCTCGACGAAGATGGCGAGGCCACCGAGGTCGAACATCACCCGAAGCCGGCCGTTATTAACGACGCGGCCGGTTTCGGTGGCGCCGAAAACGTCACGCCAGAAGGTGGCGGCGGCCTCGGGGTCGAGGGTGCGGTAATGAATATGATCTATGCTGTAGCGGGGCGTTTCCATGCGGCGTAGCCTGCCCGGCAAATCAACAGAGGACAACCGCCATGACTGAGATGAATCAAGCCATTTTGCTGCGCCGCCGCCCGGTGGGCGCGCCCAGTGCGGATGATTTCGAATTCGTGGAAACCGCGATGCCGCAGCCCGGTGAGGGCCAGGTGCTGGTGCGGGCGCGGTTTCTCAGCCTCGACCCCTATATGCGCGGGCGGATGAGCGACGCGAAGAGCTATTCCGCGCCGGTGGCGCTGGGCGCGGTGATGGAGGGCCAGACGGTGGGCGAGGTGGTGGCCAGCCGCGCCGCCGGTTTTGCCGCCGGCGATACGGTGCTGGGTGGCTATGGCTGGCAGAAATACTCGGTGGTGGCGCCCGAGCGGCTGCGCCATATCGCGCCGGGCGAGGTGCCGCTCTCACAGAATCTGGGGCTATTGGGCATGCCGGGCCTCACCGCCTGGGTGGGGCTGCAGGATATTGGCATGCCCAAGAAGGGCGAGACCATGGTGGTCAGCGCCGCTTCGGGCGCGGTGGGCCAGGTGGTGGGGCAATTGGGCCGGATCATTGGCTGCAAGGTGATCGGCATTGCCGGCGGGGCGGCGAAATGCGCCTTTGTGGAGAATGAGCTGGGCTTTGATCGCTGCCTGGACCATCGCGGTGACCTCCATCAGCAGCTTGATGAGGCCTGCCCCGAGGGCATTGATGTCTATTGGGAAAATGTCGGCGGTGCGGTGCAGGCGGCGGTCTGGCCGCGGCTGCGCGATTTCGGCCGCATGGTGATGTGCGGCATGGTGGCGCAGTATAATGAGGCGCCGGGTGCGGATGCCAAGGGCGCGCCGCCGGGCCCCAATCTTGGGCCTGTGGTGCGCAAGCGGCTGCGGGTGCAGGGCTTTATTGTGAGCGACACCGGCTGGGGGCGCTACCCGCAATTCCGGGCTGAGATGCTGGGGCATATCGCCTCGGGGCGGATGCGCGCGCGCGAGGATATTGTGCAGGGGCTGGAGAATGCGCCGGCGGCTTTTATGGGCATGCTCAATGGGGCGAATTTCGGCAAGCTGGTGGTCGCCATCGATTAACGACTGGTGCTGAAGGCCAGCCAGGCGGCGGCCCCGGCCAGCAGCAGTGAGAGCCCGCGCCGGACCCAAAGGCTGCGCGGGCCCTCGAGCAGCCAGGGCCGCAATTCGGCGGCCAGCAGCACGATGGCGATATGCACCGCCGTGGCTATGCCGACATAGAGCGCGCCCAGCACGGCCAGCCGCGCCGTGGCGTTGCCCTGCGCGGTGAGAAAGCCCGGCACCACGGCGACGAAGAACAGGATGGATTTCGGGTTCAGCACATTGGTGATGAAGCCGCGCAGCAGCAATTGGCCGGGCGAGGCGGTGGCTGTCTCCTCCGCTGCGCTGTCCTGGGCGCCCTGCCAGCCCTCCCAGGCGAGAAACAGCATGAAGGCGACGCCGGCCCAGCGCAGCACCTCGTAAACCAGCGGAGAATCAGCGACGAGCGCGCCCATGCCCAGGGCCGAGAGCACCGCATGGGTCACCAGCCCCAGCGCCACGCCCGCCACCCCGGCCAGCGCCGCGCGTCGGCCGCGGGTGAGGGAGAGGGCGGCGAGATAGGCCATATTGGGCCCTGGCGTGAGTTCCAGCAGCAGCACGGCGACGATGAATTCCATGCTGCGCATGCGCCATCATCGCCCATGCGGGGGCAGTTTGATATGGCGCAAAGCGGCGCTGCCGGGCCGGCCTATGCTGCGGGCAGGAGACATCGCCATGACATCGCCCGATACGCTGCAGCACATCACCCTGCACCTCGCCCGCTGCCCGGACTATCCCGAAGGGAGTGACCGGCACGGCTATTCCTTCCGCGCGCCGCTGGATGCGCGGGGGCATATCGACCCGCTGCGCTGGAAGGAAACCCGGCCGCATTGCGTGGTGCGGCGCTTCTGGGCGGGGGAGGCGGACCGGCATGGCCAGCTTATTCACAAGCCTGGCGGGGCGCAGGGGGCGACCTGGGCGTTTGATTATGATGCCAGCACCACGCGCGATGACGAGGCGGGGTATCGCCTGGGCGACCATGCCTTCGTGCCGGGCGAATATGTCTCCATCCGTGATGATGCCGGGGCGATGCACAGTTTTGTGGTGCATCAGGTGGAAGGCTGAGCATGATGCGTTGCGGCGAAAACGCTGATCCATGCCCTCAATGATGGCTGGGCCACGCGGCGTGAAGGCAGCGCGGTCCGGGCGGCTGCTGGAGAATGGGCCGGCGCTGTGGCGTGATGCCTGGCCGGAGCCGGGGGTGGATGGCCATAAATATCGTCGGGGCGCCTGCCTGGTCTGGAGCGGGCCGGAATTGGCCACCGGCGCGGCGCGGCTGGCGGCGCGGGCGGCGCTGCGGGTGGGGGCGGGTGTTGTGACGCTGATGGGTGAGGCGGCGGCGCTGCGCATCCATGCCGCGCATGTCAGTGCCATTCTGCTGGCCGAGGCGGCGGGGCTGGCGGCGGCGCTGGCCGAGCCCCGGCTGAGCGCCTGCGTCATTGGCCCCGGTGCCGGGCGGGGTGAGGCCACAAGGGCGACGGCGCTGGCCATGCTGGGCAGTGGCCGGCCGGTGGTGCTGGATGCTGATGCGCTGACCAGCCTGACCCCTGGCCTGGCCCATGACCTGCCCCTGCCCGGAAGCGCGGTGCTGACGCCGCATATGGGGGAGTTTGAGGCGCTGTTCCCCAATACAGCCGACGCGCCGGCCGCCGCCCGCGCCGCGGGGCAGGTGGTGGTGCTGAAGGGGCCGCGCACAGTCATTGCCGCACCGGATGGGCGCGCCGCCATCAATGGCCATGCGCCGCGCTGGCTGGCCACGGCGGGGTCCGGCGATGTGCTGTCAGGGATGATTGGCGGCTTGCTGGCGCAGGGCATGCCGTGTTTTGAGGCGGCCTGCGCCGGGGTGTGGCTGCATGGCGCGGCGGGGGTGGTGGCGGGGGCCTATCTGACGGCCGAGGATCTGGAGCCGGCGCTGCGGCAGGTGCTGGTCAGTCGGGTTGGATTTTGAAGCGGAAACGCCGCGTCGCGCGGTCGGCCAAGGCGGCTGGCAGGAGGTCCAGCAGGCGGAGGGCCAAGCCCATTCGGCGGGGGAAGATGCAGCGTCCGGCGTCGCGCGCGATGGCCTGGGTGATGCGCCGCGCGGCGGCATCGGTGCCCAGTTTGAGGGGGTGGTTGCCAATGAAACGATCGTTCATGGCGCTGGCAAAGAAACCGGGGGCGATGGTGGTGACGCCTAGGCCGGCGGGCCCCAGCAGGGCGCGCAGGCTCTCGCCATAGGCCCATAGCCCGGCCTTGGCGGCGCAATAGGCCGGGCTGTCCGGCAGGCCTCGGAAGGCCGCCACTGAGCAGACCAGCGCCACCCGGCCATGGCGGCGCGCCAGCAGCCGGGGCAGCAGCGGCTCGACCAGATTGAGCGCGCCTTGCAGGTTGACCGCCAGCACGCGGCTGGCAGCGGCATGGCCCTCCAGCCCGCCATCGGGGCGGGTGCCGCTGGTGATGCCGGCATTGGCCACCACAAGGTCAAAGGGCGCTGCGTCATCCCAGGCGAGGATTTGGCGGGCCAGGGCATCGGCGTCGCGCACATCGAGCAGGGCGGAGCGGGTTTGTGCGCCGGCGGCGGCGCAGGCGGCCTCGGTTTCGGCCAGGGCGGCGGGGTCTCGGCCGATCAGCGCCAGTTGCACGCCCGGGGCGGCCCAGGCGCGGGCCAGCGCCGCGCCGAGGCCACGGGAGGCGCCGGTGATGATGATGGTTTTGGGGTTCATCGCCGCCACAGCCCGGTGGCGCGGGCGCATTTCAGCCATCGGCCCTGCAGGCGCCACCAGGCCAGATAGGCGCGCCGGGCGGGTGGCAGGGGTGGCCAGCGGGCTGGCTCGGCCAGCCGGTCCAGCAGCAATTCGGGGGTGCAGGGCAGCAGGGTCAGAGGGTCCTGATAGCGCGGGTAGAGGATGAGGCAGGCGGCGACCAGCGCATCAAGGCAAAGGCGGCGGCCACGGCGGGGCGGGGGTTCGCGGTCATCGGTCAGGCCCCAGCCGGCATAGAAGGGCGCGCCCCAGCTGGTGACGGCCACGCCGCGCAGCAGGGCCTCGAAGCCGGCCAGGCTGGTGATGCTGTGCAGCGCGTCCATCTGCGCCAGCAGCCTGCCGATATCGCCGCTGGTGAGCACCATATCGGCATGGCGGCGGGCCTCGCGGGTGGGGAGATAGCCACGGCGATAGCCGGTCTGCACATCAGGATGTGGCTTGTAGATGAGGAAGGCCTGCGGCTCGGCGGCGCGGGCGGCGGCGAGGAGTTGGGCATTGCTGCGCACCCGCCCCGCGCCGTGGCGGATGGAGGCGTCATCCTCCACCTGCCCCACCACCAGGATGCGGCGGCGGCCGGGGGTGGCGGGGAGCGGCGGGAGGGGTTCGGCAAGGTTGTATTTGGTGATGTTGGCGGCGGTGATTCTGGCCCGTAATGCGGCGGCGCGCGCCAGCAGGGCGGGGGAGAAATCCGTCTCGGTGGCGGGGGTGAGGCTGGAGGCCCAGGCCAGCACCTTGCCCGGGCGGGCCAGCGCCGCGGCGGGGTTTTTGGCGAAGTGGGCCGGGCCGAAGGCGGAGGTGATGGCGGCCTGCTTCCAGCCGGCCATGCCCAGGAAGCTGCCGATCTGGCAGTTTTGTGCCGCGGTGCGGCGCCATAGCGCCAGGATGGCCACCGCCGCCCCGGCCGAGATGGGGCGGGGGCTGAAGGGGCAGGCGAAGCGGGTATAGGGGAGGGCGTCGAGCAGGGCTGCGGGCGGGTCCTCGCCGAAGGCCTCGCGCCAGGCCGGCAGCACCTCCTGGGGCAGGGCCGGGCGGGAAGGCGGCGCGAAGGGTGCCAGCACTGCCACGGGCCGGCGAATGGCGTGGAAGGCGGGCGTGGCCCAGTCGCCTTCCTGCAAGGGCGGCAGCGTAAGCGCATCGGCGGGCCTGGAAGCGCCGGCTTCGAGCCGGCAATCGGGGAAAAAGGCCGGCAGATGCGGCCACTCCCGTTGCATTGCAGGCGTAAGCCAAAGTGTTTTTGGCATCATATTTTATATGCTATGATTATTATCTATAAACTGCCAATCGGCTATGTCAGGCCCGGGGGCGAGATGGCCCGCCTTTCGCGGCTGACGAATGGGATGGTGAGGCTATGGCGGCATGGAAGACGGCAGCCTTGTGGGTGGCGGCGGCGCGGCCGAGGGTGGCGCTGCTGGCGGTGCTGCCGGCGGTGCTCCTGCTGGGCGGCTGTGCTGGGCTGGGGGCTGGGCCGGGGGCTGGGCCGGGGGGGTTGGGTGAGCTGTTGATCGGGCTATCGGCGCCGCAGGTGCCGCCGCCGGCCGGCAGCCAGCCGCCGCGCCTGCCGATGGACCCGCTGGCGGCCTTCGCCATGGCCCATCCGCCAGGCCATGAGGGCAGCGTGGAGATCAACGGCGTGGCCGAGCCGGCGCGGGTGCTGCGGGCCTATCATGCCGCCTCGGGGCTGGAATGCCGGGAGGTGATGCTGGGCCGCCTTGGGCAGGAGCGGGCGCAATTGGCCTGTGGCCAGGAATTGGCCCAACCGCTGCTGCGCGGTTCGGGGCGGCGCTGAGCGATGGATGGATATGGGCGAGGCGCCCTGCCCCCCTTGGGCCTGGCTGGCCCGCTCAGCCGCTTCATCGCGGCGCTGCGGCTGCAATCCACGGTGATCGGCGCGATCATGCTGCGTGAACTGCACACCCGCTTTGGCCGGCACAATCTTGGCTATGTCTGGCTGTTCATCGAGCCGATGATTCTGGCGTTTTGCATTGCCGGGCTGCATAAGATCTCCGGCCATGGCATGCCGGGCGGGGTTGATCCGCTGGCGTTTTATATTGTGGGCTATACGCCTTATTACCTGTTTCGCTCAATACTCAACCGGGCGGCGGGGGCGTTGCAGGCCAATGCACCGCTTTTTTACCATCGGCAGGTGAGGTTTATTGATGTACTGATTGCCCGCAACCTGCTCGATGCCGGGGCGGTGCTTTTTGCGCTCATCATCATGCTGGCGGGCAATGGGGTGGTGACCGGTGAATGGCCCGATGACCCGGTGTGGCTGGCCATTGGCGTGATGCTGATTGCGCTCTTCTGCCATGGTGTCTCGCTGCTGATCACGGCGGCGACGGCTTGGGGGATGGAGGCGGTGGAGCGGGTGGTCCACCCGCTCACCTATCTGATGATTCCGCTGACCGGGGCCTTCATCGCGGTGTGGTGGTTCCCCCCTTCGGTGCAGGCGCTCGCGCTGCTCAACCCCACCATCCATATGTTCGAGATCATCCGCGAGGGGCAATTCGGCGTCGCGGTGCAGCACCATTATTCGCTGGGCTATGTGCTGGCGAGCGTCGCCATCGCCAATGTCATGGGGTTGATCGCGATGCGCGCCGCGCGGCGGCATATCGCGCTGCAATGACCGCGATGTGGTGAGGGGCACCCATGCTGGAGCTGCGCAATCTTTGGAAATTCTACGAGGCGCATGGCAGCGAGCGCGCGGTGCTGCGCGACGTGAATGCCACCTTCTGGAAGGGTGATGCGGTGGGGATTCTGGGCCGCAATGGCGCGGGGAAATCCACCCTTATCCGCATTCTCGCCGGGATCGAAGCGCCGAGCAGCGGGCAGGTGATTCGCGCCATGAGCGTCTCCTGGCCGCTGGGCTTTGGCGGGGCGGTGCATGGCTCGATCACGGGGGCGGATAATGCGCGCTTCATCGCCAGAATCTATGGCAAGCCCACCGGCTGGGTGGAGAGCTTCGTCGAGGAATTCGCCGAGCTGGGCGAGTATTACCGCATGCCGGTGAAGACCTATTCGGCGGGGATGAGCTCGCGCCTGGCCTTTGGCCTGAGCATGGCGATCGATTTCGACTGTTATCTGGTGGATGAGGTGATCGCGGTGGGCGATGCCCGCTTCACCGAGCGCTGCCGCATCGCACTCGAGGAAAGGCGCCGGCGCAGCACGCTGCTGCTGGTGTCGCATCAGCCGGGCATCCTGCGCAGTTTTTGCACCACCGCCGCCATTCTGAACCAGGGAATACTGACCTTCCATGAAGATATGGACCAGGCTCTCGCCACCTACGAAGCCCTCTGACCGGCAGATGCCGGTGCCGCTGGGTGGGGCCCGTCATGGGGCGCTGTCGCCGCCGGGCGCTATGGGGTTACCGCCGAAGGGCTTGGGGTTACATGGCTTTGGCACGGGTGAGGCGCCGGAGGGGCTAGGGCTGCGGCTGCGGGGATTTTTTGGCCGCCGGCCCTATCTCTGGTCGGTGCTGGTGCCGACGCTGCTGTCGGCGATTTACTTTTTTGCCGTCGCCGCACCGCAATATGTGTCGGAAAGCCGCTATCTGGTGCGTGGGCGCGCCCAGGCCTCGGCCTCGCTGCTGGGTGAGGCGCTCAATGGTGCGGGGTTTCGCGCCGCCTCCGATGATGCGGTGGCGATGAAGGAATATCTGCTGAGCCATGATGCGGTGGTGGCGCTGCGCCAGGAGATGGATCTGGTGGCGATCTTCCGCCGGCCGGAGGCCGATCTTTGGGCGCGGCTGTGGTATCCCGAGCCGGAAATTGAGCGGCTGGTGGATTACTATCGCGGCATGGTCACCGCCTATGTGGATAGCGCGAGCGGCATCACCACCCTGGCGGTGCGCAGCTTCCGCCCGCAGGACAGCCTGGCGATGAACCGCGCGCTGCTGGCCCAGGGCGAGGCGCTGGTGAACCGGCTGAACCAGCGCATCGTGGCGGATACGGTGGAGGGCGCCCGGCGTGAGTTGGCGCGGGCGGAATTGCGGGTTGCCGGGGCAACCCAGGCGATTTCAGAATTTCGCGAGCGTGAGCGCCAATTGGACCCCAGCCGGCTGGCGAGCATTGCGGTGGAGACGATTGGCCGGCTGGAGGGGCAATTGGCCACTGCGCGGGGCGAATTACAGGCCTTGCAGGGCTTTGCCCGGCCCAATAGCCCGCAGGTGCAAAACCTGCAGAACCGCATCAACGCCTTGCAGGCGCAGGTGGCGGAGGAAAGGCGGCGCACCTCCACCCTGGGCGGTGAGGGTTTTACCGAGCAGGTGGCCGCTTATGAGCGGCTGCGGCTGGAGGCGGAATTCGGCGGCCGGCAATTGACGGCGGCCACCGCCAATCTCGAGCGCGCGATGAGCGATGCGCAGCGCCAGCAGCTTTTTCTGCAAAGGGTGGTCGAGCCGAATTTGGCCGAGCGTTATCGCTATCCAAAACGTTTCACCTCGGCATTATATGTTTTTATTGGTCTTTCTGTGGTTTATGGCCTTGTGTGGTTGATTGTGGCGGGGGTGAAAGAGCATGCGGCTTAAGGCGATGGTGGTGTTGGCGCTGGTCGGTTTCCTGGCGGTGGCACCCACCGGATTGGCGCAGAATGCGCCCTCGCAACATCTTCTGCTCAACCAGTTGAACCAGCCGGGCGGCATGGCCGGGGGCGCTGGGGGCAGCAGCGTGAACCGCGCGGCGGGTGGTGCGCGCGCCACCTCACGCATGGGCGATGCGACGGAGGCCGAGGCCTCCGCCATCGCCGTGACCCCGCTGGGCGACCCGAACCGGGCGGCCGGGGTGGCCACCGCGGTGTTTGGCGCCAGTCTTTTTACCCGGGAGGCGGCGGCGGTGTCGGATGCGCCGAACCCGAATTACATCATCAATCCTGGTGATCGGGTCTCGGTGCGGGTCTGGGGCGCTGTTGAGGCCGAGGCGCTGGGCCAGGTGGATAGCGCGGGCATGCTCTTCCTGCCGCAGATTGGCCCGGTGCGGCTGGCCGGCACCCGCGCGGGCGAATCTGCGGCAGGAA
>Ga0214917_10001395_pt1 | contig 31042 bp, 21 predicted proteins | sample LL_1208_BB_MetaG_FD_177983 | JGI IMG/M metagenome (GOLD analysis project Ga0214917, IMG submission 177983) | Freshwater microbial communities from Lake Lanier, Atlanta, Georgia, United States - LL_1208_BB | ecosystem: Environmental > Aquatic > Freshwater > Lake | place: USA: Georgia | collected... | reverse complement strand
GTACGACGGCGCGGCGTCGGCGCCGAACAGCCGGCGGAGGTGCGGGCCGGGATCGATCTGGAGCAGGCAGACGTCATGCACGTCGCGCAGCAGTCCGGCCTCGATCAGGATCCGCCCGAGCGGAATTGCCTCACCGCGGATGGCCGCGGCGGTCTCGGTGGCGAGCCGGCGAAGGTCGATGCGGACGATACCGTGCTGGACCACGCGGCCGTCGGCCCGCAGGAGCAGAATCTCCCGGGCGTAGCGGCCGGAGGGGTCCTCCCCGCGATCGACGACCTGCAACCGCACCGGCCCATGGAGCCGCTCCATGGCCACCGTCATGTGGCTGCGGTGATCGAGCAGACGCCGCGGTGCATCCGGCACCTGTTCCGCGGCGACGAGTCGGAGGCTGCCGAACGCGGCGGCATCCTGGTGAAAGAGCGAGACCAGGTCACGGCCGCGGGCGACGGCGGTTTCCCCGGTGGCTCCGCTCATGGCGATTCGGTCGCCTCTGGCACGGCCAGATCGAGCAGAAACTCGAGCACGTCCCGCAGCCGCCGCATCCGGCAGGCGGCGATCGCCTCGGCGGCGAGCCGCCGTTGTTCGGCCGCGACGGCCCGGGCCCGAGGAATCACGCCGGCCCTGGCATACAGGCCGCGGGCCTCGTCGAGCAGGGCGGCCGCGGCGGCGGCGGAAAGGTCGGGTCGGGCCGCCTCACCCGCGATCGCCCGCAGCCGGGCCACGTCGGTGGCGGTCAGCGATTCGATCGCCAGCGCCCACAGGAGCGTGGGCCGGCCCCCGAGCAGGTCGCCAGCGGCACGCCGGTCGTTCTCCAGGTCGCCCTCCCAATCCTTGAGATCGTTGAGCACCTGGAACCCGGTGCCGACGTGAAAGGCATAGCGATCGATCGCGGCGGCCGCCGCCGGGGTCACGCCCGCCAGCCGGATGCCCATGGCGATGGCCGCCTCGAAAGCGGGCGACGTCTTGAGGCCGTAGATCTCCAAGGCCTCGGCGGCCGCGAGCCGGCGGCCGGCGGCATCCCGCCACCAGAGTTCCGCACCCTGGCCTCGGGCCAGTCGCACGTGCGCGTCGGCCAGGATCGCGACCGCGTCGCGAAGCGTCTCGGCCGCCACGCCCGGCAGCGCCGTCACGATCCGATAGCCGGCCCCGAGCAGGTAGTCGCCCGCGTTGAGCGCCGAGGGCAGGCCGCGCTCCACGTGGAGCGTGGCTCGTCCGTAACGCATGGCGTCGTCGTCCTCGATGTCGTCGTGGACGAGCGACGCCTTGTGGAAGATCTCGATCGCCACGGCCGCGGCCAGGGCCGCGTCGCGGGCGGCCGCCGGCTGCCCGCCGTCGCCCGCCTCGGCTCGGTCGGCGGTGACCGCGTCGAACGCCGCCAGCGTGATGAAGGGACGGAGGAACTTGCCGCCACGGGCGAGAAAGTCGGCGGAGATTCCCGCGGCGGCGTCGAGCGGCGGCGTGTCCGCCGCCAGGCCGGCGGTCCCGGAGCCCAGCAAGCCCGCAACGCCCAGTCGGTCCGCGAGCGCCGTGAGGGCGGCGGGCGTGAACATCTCCGCCGCCTCGCGCAGCAGCGGCAGATAGTCGCCCACAGGCGCGGCCGTTCCGCCGGCCACGCCGAGCAGGCCCAGCACCCACTCCACGTCGACCGCCTCCGCGGCCAGCGCCGCGGCACACGTGGCGGGTCGCTCCCTGCGGGGCGCGAGCGGCTCGTAGGGCACCGCCGCCACCGGCAGGGCGAACGCGGGCAGCATACCGAACGCCTTTTCGAGATCGCGCAGGCGAGCCACACCGAGCACGCCGTCGTATTGGCCGGCCAGCAGCGAGCCGATCGCCGACACCGCGCGGGAGGTCGGCTCGACCGCCCAGCCACTGTCGCGGGCGGCGGCCCAGATCGTGGCGATACCGCAGCCGGGGCCGCAGGTGCCGGGAACGCCCGCTTCCTCGTGGCCGCTGCCGGTGCAGAGCGGGCAGTCGGGCAGGAGCAGCAGTTTGCGGCCCGACGGGAGGGCGGCGAGCCTCCCCCGCCAGTATTCCGAGACGAGCGTGACCATCATCCAGCCGACGTGGTCCTGCGAGCCACCCGCCCGGCCGACGAGCAGGGCCGCCTGCTGCCGCAGGCCGGAGGCGGTCCGCACGTTCGCCGGCACGCCGTCGGTCCGCCACGGGGCCACGAGGTCGGTGGCCACCGCCCGCAGCCGGTCCCGCAGGGGCTTTGCCGACGGGCAGGCCAGACGCGCGGTGTCGGTGGTCGTTTCGGGCACGGGCAGGGCGACTCGGTGCACGGGATGGTTCTCGCCGGGGCCAGGGCTGGCATCCCTGCGGGACGCCGCCTCATCACCGGGAAAACCGATTTCCGGGCCGATTCCTAACGAAACCGGCCCGGAGGGAGCCTAACAAAAGGGGTCCCGGCCGGGGAGCAGGCTCACGAGGCCGAAAAAAACGCCGGCAGGAGCGAGTCGACCTGGAGCAGCCCCCGGCGGGTGAGCACGGGGCCGGGCTCGACCCGCTCCAGGTGGCCGGCGGCCAGCAGGCTGGCCCACACGTCGGCCCACTCCACCAGCGGATCGACGCCGAACTTCGCCCGCAGCCGGGCCGTGTCGAGCCGCCCCCGCTTGAGCTGCAGCACCATCTCCCGCACGAGCAGCTCCCGCCGCGTGGCCGCGAGGCCGCGGTGCACCGGCAGCCGGCCCGCCGCGACCGCCTCGAGGTAGGGCTCCCAATGGGGCTCGTTCTGGTAGTGAAGCCCCGAGAGGTGGCCGAAGCTCGCGACGCCGAGCGCGACGAGATCGGCTCCTTCCCAGAGCATGTCGCGATACTTGAAATGCACCTTGGCCGGATCCCGCACGAGCGTGTAGCCGCTCGAGATGGCGTATCCGCGGTCCAAGAACCGGTCGAAGGCCCAGTCGACCCAGTGCCGCTTCGTCGGCCAGTCGGCCACCGGTACGGTGCCGCCGCCATCCTTGGCGTCCCGCACGAAGACCGTGTTGAACGGCAGCTCCAACTGGTAGATCGTGACGCTGTCGGCCTCGAGCGCGAGCGTCTTCTCGACCGTCGCCTGCCACGACTCGAAGGTCTCCCCCACCATGCCCGCGATCAGATCGACGTTGGTGTTGGGGAACCCCGCCGCCTTGATCCAGTCCCAGGACCGGAGGATCTCGGCCGAGAGGTGGGCCCGGCCGTTGGCTTCGAGGATCTGGTCGTCGAAGTTCTCGACCCCGAGCGAGATCCTGGTCATGCCCAGCGCCTTGAGCGCCTGCACCTTCGGCTCCGAGAGCGTGCCCGGCTCGCACTCGAAGGTCACTTCTTCGGCGTCGTCCCAGCCGAAGCTCTCGTGGAGCCCCGCCACGAGCCGCTCGAGCTGCTTCACCGACAGGAACGAGGGCGTGCCCCCGCCGAAGTAGACGTAGCGGAGCGGGCGGCCCGCGACCGCCGGCCGGGCCGCCGCCAGGGCCGCCTCGGCGGCGAGGGCCTGCGAGTAGCGCTCGACGTCGGCGGCCGCCACGTCGGTATAGACGCGGAAGTAGCAGAACTTGCACCGCTTGCGGCAGAACGGCACGTGCAGGTAGAGGCCGAGCGCCGCGTCGGTCGCCGGCCGGTCGAAGGCGGCGAGCACCTCCGGCACCGCGTCGGTCGTCCACCGCGAGAAGGGCGGATAGTTGGCGACGAAGTAACTGCCCGGCTCGGTGGTGTCACTCATGGTGTGCTTTCGGGCAGTCGTGCTTGTGAGTCAAACGGTGGGTCGGGGTTGCCCGTGCCATCTCGCCGGACGCTCGCGGGGCCTGGTTATCGCACGCCCGGGGCAAGCCCATGCCATCTCGCGGACGCTCGCTCCAGGCATCCTGCCTTCCGCTCGCTCGGAGAAAACCTCGCTCCGCAATCCTTGCTGCGCTCGGTTTTCTACGCCGCTCGATTGGCATGGGCTTGCCCCTCGCTCGTCCAAGGATGCGCTGGTGAAACAGAGATCGCCAGTCGGCGCACGAACACGGCCGCCCGGAGGGTCGGCCGCCGGCCGGGGCCGAAGGCCCGCGGGCCGCGAAGCCCGCCGGGGCCATGGATGGCCCGCCGGGCGTAAAGCTACCTTCCGCGGGCGGCGAGCAGGTCCTCGAAGTCCCGCAGGTGATAGCCCACCTTCGCTTTGTCGAGGACGCGGCACAGGCCGCGGAGCGCGATCCCCATGCCGTCGGGGCCGCTCGTGCCGCCGAACTGGCCGCCTCCGCGGACGTGCGGCTCGAGGTCGACGAACACCCCCGGAATGCCCCGCCGGGTTAGCTTCTTGGTCAGCGCGGGCAGCATCGTGCCCAGGTCGGCCAGGATCTTCTCGTGGCCGCCGGCGCCGAGGTCGGCCGGCACGAAGTTGGCGAGCTTGTCCTCCTCGACGTGCTTGCCGCGGGCCGTCGCCTTCACCGGCCGGTAGTCCTTGATGTGCACCCAGCCGAGGCCCGGCTTCATCGCCTGCCACTGCTTCCAGACGTCGGCCGTCGAGAAGCCCTGCACGATCAGGTTGGCGGCGTCGAACACGAGCACCAGGCCCGGGTGGTTCACGCGGCGATGGATCTCGGCGAGAAGCTGCCCCGTGCGGCCCACGAGGTTGGCCTCCACCTCCAGGCCGAAGGTCAGGTCGGAACGGTGGCAGGCCTCGGCGATCCGGCCGATCTGGTCCACGGCCTGCTCGAGGTGGTCGGCCGGGTCGGCGTCGCGCGGCGGGTAGAACGAGAAGCCGCGGATCAGCTTGGTCTCGAAGGCATGGGCCAGCTCACAGGCCTTCGCCACGTCCTTGGCGAGATACTGCTTGAACGGCACGAAGGCGTTGGTCGTGCCGTCGGGCTTGTCGACGAGCTTCACCTTGCCGATCGGCGCGGCGATCGAGGCCACGTTGAGGCCGTATTCGTCCTCGAGGTGGCGGACCTTCTGGATCTCGCCGAGGGTGAGCTTCATGACGTTCTTCACGCCCTTGCCCACGTCGATGTTGCGCAGCGAGTAGTACTCGAGGCCGATCGCGGCCAGGGCCGAGAACTGCTCGACGGCCGTGAGGTGGAAGGCCGCCTCGTCGGCGAGGGCGGAGAGCAGGACCTGGGGGGCGGGCATGGGAGGCTCCTCGGGAACGTTCGATCGGTCGGGTCAGGGAGCGGGCGGCAGGTGGTCGCCGGCCGGGTGGGAGACGACGATCCGCGAGCGGATGCCGCCGCGGGGCGTGAACTCGGCCACCAGCGTCAGCCGGCGCGGGCTGAGCACGGCCACCAGGTCGTCGAGGATGCGGTTGGTGACGTTCTCGTAAAAGATGCCCTCGTTGCGGAACGCCTGGAGGTACATTTTGAGGCTCTTGAGCTCGACGCAGATTTTGTCGGGCACATACCGGAAGGTGAGCGTGCCGAAGTCGGGCTGGCCGGTCTTCGGGCACATGCTCGTGAACTCCGGGCAAATGTGCTCGATGAGATAGTCGCGGCCCGGGAACTGGTTGGCAAAGGTCTCGAGCTGGTCGCGGGAAGGTGGCTGGTGATTCATGATGGGGGCAAGTGTGCCATGCGGAATGACTCCACGATAGACACGGCCGTGCCGCCGGGGCGGGAAGGCTCGGCCCCGGGCCGGGGGCGGGCCGTGGTGCTGCTGTCCGGGGGCCTCGATTCCGCCACGGCGGCCGCCTGGGCCCGCGCCGAGGGACACCCGCTCACGGCCCTCTCGGTCGCCTATGGCCAGCGTCACGCCGTCGAACTCGACGCGGCTCGCGACGTGGCCCGGTCGCTCGGGATCGCCGATCACGTGGAGTTGACGGTCGACCTGGCCGCCTTCGGGGGCAGTTCGCTCGTCGATCCGGCCGCCGCCGTCCCCAAGGGGCGGAGCGACGCCGAGATCGCCCACGGCATCCCGAGCACCTACGTGCCGGCGCGGAACACGGTCTTTCTCTCGCTGGCGCTGGCGCTCGCGGAGGCCCGCGGCGCCGAGGCGATCGTGCTGGGCGTCAACGCGATCGACTACAGCGGCTATCCCGACTGCCGGCCCGAATACCTGGCCGCCTTCGACGCGCTTGCGGCGCTCGCGACGAAGGCCGGCGTCGAGGGGCACGCCCCGCGGATCCTCGCTCCGCTCGTCTCACTGTCGAAAGCCGAGATCATCCGGCTCGGCCATTCGCTGGGCGTGGACTACGGGCTGACGACGAGCTGCTACGACCCGCTCACCGGCGGCCGCCCCTGCGGGCAGTGCGACTCGTGCCGGCTGCGGGCCGCCGGCTTTGCAGCAGCGGGGCTCGTGGACCCGCGGGTGGAACGGTGGGCGTCATGAAGAGCGGTAGCGGTGGCTCGTGGGTTGCCTCGCCGCTGTTGTGCGAATCATCCGTAACGCAGGCTCGGGGTTGCCCATGCCGTCTCGCCGGACGCTCGCTTCAGGCATCCTGCCTTCCGCTCGCTCGATGCTGGCTGCGCTTCGGCATCCTGCCTGCGCTTGCCAGCAACGCCGCTCGATCGGCACGGGCAACCCCTCGCGGCCCAACGTGGGGGGCAAAAATGATCGACATGCTCGACCTGTAGGATTCTTCTTGTCCCTGTCCTGTTGACCGCGTGAGGGGCTGCCGGTGTCCTCGAGCGAGCTGTGGAAGCGAGCGGAGCCATGGATGGCGAAGCGAGCGGACACGCAGTGAACGAAGGCCTGGAGGGCCGAAGTGAACGTGTAGCGAGAGGACACCGGCAGCCCCGGCCCTTCAGAGGCGAGTCTCAGGAATCGAACCCCCATGAACGTCGCCGAGATCTTCGCATCGTTGCAGGGTGAGGGGTTGCTGGCGGGCACGCCCAGCACGTTCGTACGCGCCAGCGGCTGCAATCTGCGGTGCGTGTGGTGCGACACGCCCTACACGTCATGGGAGCCGGAGGGGGAGTCGCTCTCCGTGGGCGAAATCCTCGACCGCGTGCGGTCGCTGTCGCCACGGCATGCGGTGGTGACCGGGGGCGAGCCGCTCTTGTTTCCAGAATCCCTCGAGCTTTGTCGCTCCCTGCGCCGCGAAGGTTGGCACGTCACGGTCGAGACGGCGGGCACGGTGCTGCCCGAAGATGCCGGGCGACTGGCGGCCGCTCCGATCGCTGATCTCATGTCGATCAGTCCCAAGCTCGCCTCCTCCGGGCCGCCGCCCGAGACGCCGGGTGGCTGGGCGGGGCGGCACGAGGCGGCCCGCCGGCGGGACGACGTGCTGCGCGGGCTGATGGCCGCCGGGCCCTACCAACTCAAGTTCGTGATCGACTCACCCGCCGACTTCATTGAGGCACTCGCCTGGCTCGCGGACCTCGGGTTGGGCAGCGGCGCGGTCTCGCCAGACCGCATCTGCCTGATGCCGCAGGGCCGCTCGGTCGAGGAGCTTGACCGCACGGCCGCCTGGCTCGAGCCGGAGTGCGAGCGGCTCGGCGTGCACTTCGCGCCCCGGCACCACGTGGCGTGGTTCGGCCACGTCCGCGGCACCTGAGCGGCGATCAGGGCGGGTTGGCCCGCCCGTGGCTGCCCGGCCGCCCCGCGGTCAGTCGGCGTTGATCGAGAACACCACGGCGGGGCCGCGGCGGAGGATGCCGACGTACTCGTACCACTCCTTCACGAGCGGATTGGGCTGCGGCATGTCGGAGGAGGAGAGCCGCACCTCGTCGTAGCGGTCGCCCCAGTAGCCCCGCAGGTCGATCGCCGCCAGCCGCTGGAACACGATGCGCGACGGGCCGTCGTCGGTCTCGAGGTCGAACAGCTCGCGGTCGGGCGCTGTGCTGCGCGACATGGCGATCGTGCAGTTGCCGGTGATCCGCACGAGGCTGCTGGTGACGTTCATGCCGTCCTCGGTCGGATTCACCACCGTCAGCGACGCCAGGCTGATGCTCGAGCTCGTCGCGTCGAAGCCGTCATCCCCCGCGTTCGTGCTGGAAACTTCGCGGACCCGCCATTCGTTCGGGCCCACACCGACCAGGGTCATGGCGTTGATGTCGTCGGCGGTGTCACCGTTGCGGTGAAGTGGGTCGGGTCGGCCGAGGGAGGAGCAGTCGATGCGGGTGGCGACGAAGGAGGAGTTGCGGACGCCGACGCCGGACCGGCTGCTGACGTTGTCCATCGAGGCGGTGCGGAAGGTGCCGCAGAAGAACAGGCCGCCATTGAGCGCCTCGGTCGCCGGCCTGTCGGTGGCGTCGGAGGCGGTGAAGGAGACGGTCCCGGCCCGAAGCCGCGAGCCCGAGTCGAAGACGAGCGCCGCGGCCGTGAGGTTCCGCCCCGCGACGTAGCCGTTGCGGATCAGCACCTGGACGCCATCCTCGATCGTGAGCGTGGTGCCCGCGGTGACGTGCACCTCCGTCGTGATCACGTAGGTGATCCCGGCCCGGAAGACGGTGTTTTTCGTGATGTCGGCCGAGACGTGGGCGATGACCGCCTGATACTCGAGCGGAATGCCCCGGCTGCCGGAGGTGGGGAGGCTCGTGATCGCGGGCGTGCCGCCGGCGGTGCGGAGCGTCGCCCCGGGCGGCATGAGGAGCGAGGCGCCGATATCGATCACCGTGCCCTCGTTCACGTCGCGGGGCAGGGGATAGGAAAACGTCAGCTGCCGGACATTGGTCCGCGGGGCATCCACGGGGAGCGTCGCCAGCCGACGCACGCCGCCGATGAAGAACGGCAGTTGCGGCGCCGGCCGCGAGACCGTGACCGGCTCCGAGTAATCGACCGTGATCAGGAGCGAGTTGCTGAACGGCCGATCGACACCCGCGGAGCGGGCCGCCACCGCCAACACAGCCGCCGGGCCGGTCGCGGGAGACGAGAAGGCGGCCACGGCGGCCTGCACCGCCGCGTCGGCGACCGGGCCGACCCGGAACACGAAGGTGACCGGTTGCGACGGACGGACGGTCTCGACGCCACCGATCGAGAGCAGCCCCGTGAAGGCGTACAGGCCCGGCGCCGCGCCCGGCTTGGTGAACCGGTCGGCCACGCCGCCGGTGCCGATCGTGACCGCGATCCGCCGCTCGAGCGGCTGGCCGTCGGAAGCGGCGAGTGTCAGCGTGCGCCGGATCTGGCCGACCTGCGGTGGCACGGCGCGGTCGGTCAACTGTCCCACGCGGAGATCGAACCCGGGGACCGGAACGCCCCCGAGTTGCAGGTTCACTTCGAGGCCGCGGGGAACGGGGCGGAACGCGGGCACGCCTCCCCGGCCGTTCCACGTGGTCAGCCCGGTCAGCACCTCCAACTGCACGGTCGCGCCGAGCGGCGCGTTCGCCACCGAGATCGGGAGCTCCGTGCGGAACTCGCGGCCCATCGGAGCGAGGTCGCGGGCCACGGCCCGGGCATCCGTCGCCACCAGCTGGGTGTCGCCGAACAGCGTGTCTTGATAGGGGACGATGGTCGCCAGGAGGCCCGAGGCGGCCTGCTGCCGCACCATGGAAGTCAGTGGGGCCGCGACCCAGGCGGCGGGGTCAGCCGCAGCGGGCAAGGGAGCGGCCGGCAGCGCGATGCCGTCTGCCGCGAGGAGTTGGCGGGGCTCGAGCCGCTCGCCGGACCGGAGCAGCCGCGTTCGCAGGCGGCCTCGCCGTCGCTCTCGATCTCGTTTGTCGCGGGGATGACTCGCCATGTCGGAGCGTCACCGCTTCCGTAAGGGGCGGGGCGGGGTGGCGGTCGCGAACAGGGTCACGCCCCCGAGGGAGGCTCCGGCACGCGTGGCGACGATTCGCTTGCCGCCCACGGTGGCGTTCGGGGTGCCGGCGTAACTCGCGAAGGCGAAGGTGTAGGCGCCGTTTTGCTGCTTGGTGCGGGTCACCGACCCGATCGAGATCGCGCCGATCGAGGAGCCTCGGGCCGCCTGCGATCCAATCTGCATGGCGCGAGTCAGCCCCGGCATCGAGCCCGCCTGGAACGTGCCAGCCTGCGTCAGGGCCGGCAGGCCGCCCACGAGCGAGAGGCTGCCGGCGACGCCGAGGTTGCCCAGCCTGGTCAGGGCCGCCGTCGCCAACCGGGCATTGCCGCCCACGCTCACGTTGCCGAGCGTCCGCGTCGTCGATCCCTGCAGGTCGAGGTTGCCGTCGACGGTGACGTTGCCGAGCGTCGCGACCTGGGCCTTGAGCGACAGGCTGGCCACGGCGGACCCCAGCGCCCCGACCGCGATCGGTCCCATCGAGGCGGCGTTCGCGGTGAGCGTGACGACGGCTCCGGCCGGGGCGTCGAGGTAGGAGAAGCCGCCGAGGGCGCCGCCCGGCGCGTCGAGGGTGAGATCGAGCGTCGAGGTGCCCGTCACCGTCACGGCACCGATCCCCGGAACGGTGGCGATTCTTGGCAGGGCGGCGACACCCGGCACCGCCGCCACCACGACCGGCTGGCCGGAAACGATGAACACCGCGCCGAGCGTCGGGCCCACGATCGTGATCGAGCCGATGCCCGTGGCCGCCGACCAGGTGGAGGTGAGGATGGCGTAGCCGAGGTTCGGCGGCGTCGGCTGGGCTGACTGGGCGTTGACCACCGTCACGTTGCCGATCGAGCCCGTCTTGGCGGAGAAGCTGCTGAGCGCGACCGCATTGACCCCGCGGACGGCATCCTGCTCCAGGCGGACACTGATGTTTCCGATGCTCGAACCGACGAAGGTCGAGCCGGTGACGCCGCTGGCATTGCGGCCCGGCACCCGCACGGTGAGCGACGCGATCGGGCCCGGCTGGAGGTCGCCGGCGGTGGCGAACCAGTCGAAGTCGGCGTTGAAGATCGACGCGGTGATCCCGGCGCCAACCGAGTCCACGGTGATGTCGCCGATGCCCGCCGCCGAGATGAACGTCGACGTGTTGATGCCGGCGGGCACGAACGTGAAGTTCATCGCGCGGCCGGTGTTCACCGTGATGGCGCCGATCGTCGAGGTGTAGCGGTTCTGATCCAGGTCGGGCACGTTCGCCAGGAACGTGCTCAGCGTGATGCCGCTGGCCCCGCTCGTGGTCACCGTGATGTCGCCGATCGCGCCGGCCGTGCCGGCGAGGAACGACGACTTCTCGATCCCGGTGCCGATGCCGGCCAGGGACTGGCTGCGGTTCCTCACCAGGATGTCGCCGATCGTGCCCGTGTCGTCGAAGTTGCCCCGCCCGTCGTACACCGCCGTCTTCGCGGTGAAGGTGGAGCCGAAGATCGCGTTGCCCCCCTCGACCGTCTGCACGTCCACGTAAAGGTCGCCGATGTTCGCGGCCGCGAAGGTGCTCTCGACGATGCCGCTCGACTCGATCAGGTTGCGGCCGGCGGCCACGACCGAGATGCCGGCGATGGTGCCCGCCGCGAGCCAGGGCCGCGGGGAGCCGACGGGCTGGGGCGTGTAGTCGCCGTCGGAGTCGGCCGTGAAGATCGACCGGACGATGCCCCCGGCGCCGCTGCTCGTCACGGTCACCTGGCCGATGTCGCCGATGGCCGTGAACGTGGTGTCGACGATCGCGTTCGAGAGCTTGTCGGTGCCCCCCGCGGTGGCGGTGATGGGGCCGAAGTTGCCCTTCGGGTCGAAGGCCTCCACGTCGGGCGGCGGGTTCGACGGCGGCAGCGGCTTGATCTTGCCCGGGGCGGTGAAGATCGCGTTCTCGATCGCGTTGCCCCCCTTCGTCGCCTCGACGGTGATCCCGACGAAGTTGCCGCGGCTCTGGAACTCGCCGCCGAAGATCGCGGTGTTGTTGAAGGCCTTCACGGTCATCTGGCCGATGTCGGCGGAGGCCTTGATCTTGGCGTCCTGGATCCCGTAGCCGTTGAGCGAGCGAACGTCGACGGTGATCGAGTCGATTCCGCCGTTGAACGCCCGGATCTCGCCGCCCACCATGCCGTTGCCGTCGGGGCCGCCGTGCACGGTCACCGCGATCGGCCCGATCGACCCGGCATGGACCTTCGTGTCGTTGAAGGCGTCCTGGCCGTTGGCGTTGGACGAGAGCGTGATCCCGGCGATCCGGCCGTTGCCGGCGTTCTCCTCGTCGAGATCGGTCGCCTGGAACCGGCTTCCAAAAACGCCATAACCGCTCTTGGCGCCGCCGAACGCCTTGATCTGGCCGATGCTGCCGTAGTTGGCGTCGTAGGAGCCGCGGAGGATGCCCGTGCCATCGGTGACCGAGATGCCCGTGATCGAGGCGATGCTGTTCATCGCCACGACCGTGACGTCGACGAGCCCATCGAGCCAGCCGTCGCCGGTGACCGCGCCGATCGAGCCGTCGCGATGCTCCGCCACGATGAGGGTGTTGTCGATGCCGGCGGCACCGGCCCCGCGGCCGTAGACGTCGCCGATGCCGCCCGCGCCCCGGGAAACGAAGTTCGAATCGACGATCCCCGCGTTGATGATCTCGCCACGCTCGCCGTACGAGATGCCGGTCACGCCCGCGATCCGGTCTCCCGCCTCGAGCTTCACCCGTTCGAGGCCGTATCCATGGTGGGTGCGGCCGTCGATCTGGCCGATGTCGCCCGCGGCGACGATGCTCACGTTCTGGAGGCCGAAGTTGCCGATGCTGCCGAACGCGGTGACGGTGCCCACGTCGCGGCCGGCCACGATCGACACGTCCTGCATGCTGCCGTCGACGATCGTGATGGCCCCCACGTCGCGGGCGCGGATGGCCGAGAGTTCGATCCCCCCCACGCGGATGTCGATGGGCCCGAGGTCGCGACCGGCCACGACCGACGTGCCGAGCATGCCGGCGTAGAGCGAGAGCGGGCCGATGTCGGTGCCGGCCTGGACCGACACGGCCTCCAGGAAGCCGGCCCGCGAGGTGATCGCGCCGATGCTGCCCGAGCGGGCGAGCATGGCCGAGAGCACGCTGCCGGCGGCGGTGACGCTCCCGATCGACCCTTCCGCCTGGATCAGCCCCTCGATGCCGCCGGCGATGGTCTCGACGTTGCCGATGCTGCCTCCGGCCGAGATCGCCAGTTCGTTCTCGGCGCCCCCCGTGATCTGGTCGTAGACGAGGATGTCACCCACGTCGCCGGCCGCGCGGATGTAGCCCTCGAAACCGCCCACCGCCGAATAGACGTCGCCCACGTCACCCGTGAAACTCACCGCCGAGCCGAGAAACCCGAGCGCGGCCCGGACGTTCCCGATGTCGTTCTTCGCCCGCAGGTGCCCGGCGAACTCGCCCTGGCTGGCGTCGATGTCGCCGATCGAGCCGTTGTCAGCCTCGGCCAGGAAGGTGGGCGCGAAGGAGTCGGCGTTCACGTTGCCGATGTTCCCGTGGTCGGTCCGGAGGCCGAACAGCGCGGGGCCGTCCACGAACACGTCGGGAAAGTTCCCGTTGCCGCCCTGGGTCAGCGGGTTGCCCGAGAGGCTGATCGACCCCGCGTACGTTCCCGGGATGTAGAGCGGGTCGGTGAACCGGTCTCCCGGTTGGAGGACGTCCTCCTTGACGTTGCCCGAGATGCCCAGGGCGTTGATCTGCCCGGTGATCTTCGAGGCATCTCCCATCGGGAAGCCGAGGTGCAGGTGGCCGGCCGAGTTGATGAAGCCGCTGAACGCGCTCGGCAGGTTGATCGCCAGACTCTCGGTGGCGCTCCGGGTGGTGATCTCGCCGGAGATCGCGGCCACCCGGATCGAGCCGATGCTGTCGGCGTGCACGCTCGCCCGCAGGTTGCTCCGCAGGCCGACGATACTGCCGATCTTGCCCGCCACCTCGATGACGCTGCGGAAGTCGTTGGTGGTGGTGAGGTCGTGCGGGTTGTTGGTCTTCGCGCTGATGGCGCCGTCGATGACGATGCTGTCCACGCTCGCCGCGACGATGCCGCCGAGGTGGATGAGCCCCGTCACGGGGTTGTACATCGTCGAGTCGGTGGCCTGCTGGTTGTTCTGCGTGTTGATCCGGTCGGCGTAGGGAGCCTGACCCGCGTCGAGCGTGATGTTGCCGATCGGGACGCCCGTGAGCTTGGTCGAGTTCACAATGGCCGCCGAGAGCTGGATGCCGCCGAGGCCGGTCATCTTGGTGCCGGTGATCTCGAAGACGTTCGTGTAGCCCGCCGAATACATCGTGGCGAAGCCGGTGCCCGGCTGCGTGGACAGGGCATTGGGCGTCACGACGATCCTCAGGCCGTTGTCCAAAGTCAGGCCCGTGAGGTCGATCGAGGTGGCGTCGGCGTTGTCCGTCGCCTTGCCGGCGAGTTCGACCGTGAACCCGGCTCCCTGCGACACGGGGCCCGTCACCGAGATGGCGACCGAGTCGCCATCCGCATCGGTGTAACTGGCGGACGTGACCACCTGACCCGGAGTGACGGCCAGCAGCCGGCGGGCCTCGAGCGGATCGATCTGCAGCGGTGTCCGCAGGACGCGAGTCTGGCGGCGGGCGGGGCGGGCGGATCGACGAGAGAAAGGCGAGCGCATGGCGTGGATTTCGCACCTGGACGGAAGAAAGCGACACCCTATCGCAGGAATACCAGAAGACATTAGGTCCGGACGTCGTGCGCGTCAACGAATCGGCTGCCTCCTCACGAGGGGGGCTGCGGGCCGCACATCCGCCACGGCCGGCACCATCGATCCCCGCAACGACGCCCGCCGGGGCCCGATCGGGGTCAGGCCGGTTTGGGCGGTGCGTGGCCCCGGGGCCCGAAGGCGAGGACCGTCGCCGCCCCCACGCCCACGATCAGCATCCCAGCCAGGAAGAACGGGCTGAGGTTGGCCAGGGGCATGCCCTGGAGCAGGCTCGAGGTGAGCGTGTTGATCACCGGGGCGCAGCCGAACACCACCGGCATCACCGTGAACGGCTTGCCGCCGCAGTTGAAGGCCAGGATCGTGCCGAGCGCGCCGAGCGCCCCGAGCGCGCCGCCTGCGATGCTCCAGAGCACGCCAGTCAGGCTCCAGTTCCCTGAATCACCGAGTGGCCCGAGCAACGCGAGCGGCACGAGCACGGCGATCAGGAAGTAGGCGAGGCCGATGCACAACAGCGGCCGCAGCCGGCTGCCCTGCATCGCCATCTGGCCCTTGTGGAGCACGGGGCCGTAGGCGCCCCAGCAGAGCACGGTCAGCGCCACGGCGAGCAGCACCTCGAAGAAGCGTTCGGTCCGCTTCTCGACCACCTTGGCGGCCTCGTCGCCCGCGGTGCCGGCGGCCAGCGGGGCATCGGCCGCCGGCTTGGCCTCGCCGGCAGTGGTCTCCGCGGCATGGGTCTCCCCGGCCTCGGCCGTTGCGGCCGGAGCCCCGTGGGCTGCCGGCTGGGGCTTGAAGATGAGGACGGTGACCGCGCCCGTGATCACCAGCAGGAGCCCGGCGATGAACGGTGCCTTGAGCTGCGCGAAGGCGCGGTTCAAGAAAGCCGAAAGCAACGTGTTGACGACAGGCGCGCCCCCGAACACGAGCGGCATCACATAGAGCGGCTTCCCGCCGGCGGCGAGCGCCAGGATCACGCCGAGGGCCCCGAGTGCTCCGCAGGAGCCGGCCAGCAGGCTCCAGAGCACGCCCGTCATGGTCCACGATCCCTTTTCCCCCCCGCGGGTGAGGAGCAAGGCCGGCACGATCACCGCGATCAGAAAGTAGGCCGCGCCCACGCACATGAAGGGCCGCAGCCGCGACCCCATCAGCCCTTGTCCCTCGTGGATGACGGGGCCATACACGCCCCAGCACAGGGCCGTCAGCGCGATCGCCGCGAGCATGCCGAGAAACTGCGTCATGAAGGGACTCCGGGAGAGAAAGCGGCTCCGGGACGGGAAGCGGCTGCGGGAAGGTTTTGGCGTGGTGCGAAGCATACCCTCCGCTCAGCCGGCCTGGCTCGTGCGGTACGGGAATCGCTCCAGCAGATCGAGCGCGGCGCGGCCCACCTCTTCGACCGTGACGAGCCGCAGGCAGTCGTGGTGGCCAAGCGGGCACTCGGTGTGGCCGCACGGCGAGCAGGCGAGGTCGCGGCGGATCTCGACGCACCGCTCGGGGTCGGAGCGGCCGAGCCGGGGGTCGGTCGGGCCCACGAGGGCCACCGTCGGCACGCGGAAAGCCGCGGCAATGTGCCTGGGCCCCGAGTCGCTCGACACGGCGAGCGAGGCCCGGGCGAAGACGCCCTTCGAGAGCCCGATCGGCAAGTCGGCGATGTCGTGGAGCCCGGCGACGGCAGGATGCGCGGCGGTGGCCACCACGGCGCGGGCCTGTTCGCGGTCGGCCGGGCCGCAGTGGACGAGGATGCGGGCGTGCGGCACCCGCTCGGCCAGCCAGCGGGCAAGCCCTGCGAGTTTCTCGCCTCCCCACGCCCGGGCCGTGCCGCTGGCCGAGTTGTCGTTGAGGACGACGAGCGGCGAGGCCTGCCCGTGGGCCGGGCGGCCGGGAAACAGCGTGGCGAGCGCCGCGTCGGCGGCGGCGAGCTCGGCCGGCGTGGCCGCGAGCGCCACGTCGAGCGGCCCCGGCGGCACGCCGAGCGCGGCCACGACGTCCATGAAGGCCCGCGGCGGGGGCACGATGGTCACTCGGCCGCGGTCGTCGCGGTGCGGCGGCACGGCGTCGGTCAGGAGCCAGCGTCGCCAGTGGCCCGCCGCGCCGACCCGCCGCCGGCCGCCGCCACGCCAGGCGAGCGTGGCCGAGGAGAGCGAGTTGGGGAGGATCACGGCCACGTGGGGCCGCGCCGCCCGCATGCCGCGCACGGCCGCCGCGAACGACGTGGCGGGGTCGCGCCGATGCCGGTCGTAGAAGATCGCGTCGTCGAGCCAGGCCGTGCCGGCGAGCAGATCGGCGATCACGGGCCGCATCACGCCCGTGATCCGGGCCTCGGGAAAATGTCCGCGCAGGGCCCGCAGGGCCGGCGTGGCCATGACGGCGTCGCCCACCCAGCGGGGCATGATGACGGCGATGTGCATGGGCACACCGTAGCGGCCGGCCGGCCGCCACGGCAAAGCCGGTTTTCTCACCAGCTGTGCCCCGTCAGCCGGCGACGAGCCCCTCGACGGGCGTTCCTTCGGCGAGCTTGAGCGGCCTGCCGATCGGCGTCATCAGTTCCCGCTGCCAGTCGATGCCGAGGGCCGCGAGCACCGTCGCCGACAGGTCGCCCACCGTCACGGGCCGCTCGGGCTCACGGGCGACGCCCTCGGGATCGGTCGCGCCGACGACCTGGCCCGGCACGACTCCGCCTCCCGCCAGCAGGCAGGAAAAACCGTGCGGCCAGTGGTCGCGGCCGTCGAGCGGGTTGATCCGCGGTGTGCGGCCGAACTCACCGGCCACGAGCACCACGGTGGATTCGAGCAGGTCGCGGTCGGCGAGGTCGTCGACGAGCGCCGCGAGCGCCGCGTCGAGGATCGCGGCCTGGGCGGCGTGGCCCGTGAAGTTGGCCGCATGCGTGTCGAAGCCTCGGAGCGTGACGTCCACGCTCCGCACGCCCGCTTCCACCAGCCGCCGGGCCACGAGGCAGCCGCGGCCGAAGGGAGTCTCGCCGTAGGCGGCCCGCACGGCGGCCGGCTCGTCGGCGATCGAGAACGCCGCGAGTTGTTCGCTCGCCATCAGCGCGACCGCCGCCTCGAGCGTGTGGTCGTGGAGCGTGGCCCCGACGGGCACGCCGCGGCCGGCGGCGAAGCGTTCGTCGAGCCCGCGCAGGGCCACGAGCCGCCGCTCCTGCCGGGCGTCGCGCACGTGCGGCACGAGGTTTTGCCCCGCGAGCCCCGGCACGAACACGCGATAGGGATCGAATCGCCCGCCGAGATAGCCGCCGCGGCCCGGAAACCCGTCGGAGCCGAGGGCCACGTAGGCGGGAATGTCGAGTCCGGCGGTGGGCAACTCGTGGGCGGCCACGGCGCCGAGGGCGGGATGCGGGAGCACGGGGTCGGGGCGGTAGCCGGTGCGGACGGCGTGCGTGCCCCGCTCGTGGTCTCCCTCGCGCGACACGAGCGACCGGATCAGGGAGAAGTGTGCGAGCCGCTCCGCCACCCGCGGGTAATCGCTCGCGATCTTCACGCCCGGGATCGCCGTCGCGATCGCCCGCGTCGGGCCGCCGATCGCCGTGCCGGGGTGCGGATCCCAGGTCTCGAGCTGGCTCGGGCCCCCGGCCAGCCAGAGCGTGATCAGTGATCGCGACCGCTCGCGGCCCCGCCGGGCCGCGGCCCGCGCTGCAAGCGGCGGCAGCAGGAAGGAAAGCCCGAGCGCGCTCGCCGCAGCCAGCAGCCGGCGCCGCGGGCAGGCGGCAGCGATCGCGGTTGGGAGAAGCGTCGATGGAGGTTCGCTGGTCGGCATGGCGTGGGGCTTCCGAGCGGGGGGAGAATCGTCGCGGTCAATGGTTCCAGCAGAACTCGGCCGAGTTGAAGAGCGACCAGTACAGGTCCTCGACGCCCCGGGCCGGCTCGCCCGCCGCGAGCACCGGCAGGAGCGATTCCCGCTCGGTCGCGTCGGGGCGACGCGTGAGGCAGGCCAGGAACAGGGCGTCGAGCCGGGCCTCGTTCGACCGCGCGAGTCCCGCTACGCGGCCGGGACCGGAGAAGGCGTTGGCCTCGCACAGTTCGCGGGCCAGCCGGCCGTTCATCCGCACGAGTGCCTGCGGGATCGTGGCCGGCTCGTTCGGGTCGCCGCCGCCATACTCCCGCGTGAAGTCGACCGACCGCAGGAACTGCACCGTGCGCACGAGCAGGTGCGAGTCGGGATCGATCGTGCGGACGGAGCCCGCCTGGATCATCGCCGCGATCATCGTGCCGGGCGGAAGCTGCGTGAGTGGGAACGCCGCCCATGCCTGCGTGACCGCCGCCGCTCGCGCCGTGTCGTCGAGGTCGGGATGCGTCGAGGCCCGGCGGAAGGCCGCGGTCGAGCAGATCGCCGCGATGGTTTCCCTGAGATCACCATTCCCGGCCCGGAAGCTGCGTCCCAGCAGATCGAGCGGATCGTCGGCGCTCGGCGCGGGGCCGGGGTCGGGCAGGTCGTCGATCGGATCGTGCCACGGGCGGCCGAAGGCGATCGCCCAGCAGCGGTTGGCCACGGCCCGCTCGAAGCGGCGGTTGCCACCGTGCGTGATCCAGGCGGCGAGCCGCTTGCGGGGCGAACCGGAGCCGGTGAACGAGGCCTCGTCGAAGGGAACCTGCGGCGGTACGCGGCGGGCGGCCATGGCGGGCATCTGTTCGGCGGCCTCGGCATCGGTCTCGGGCATCATGCCCGCGGCCGCCATCGCCGGCTCGATCCGGAGCACTGCGGGGCCGGAGTCGCGGACACCGAGGGGGGAGAGCCGCACCGCCGCGAAGCAGGCCGCGAGCCCCTCGAACTGCCCCTGCGTCCAGGGTGCGAACGGATGATCGTGGCACTGCGCGCAGTCGAGCCGCACGCCCAGGAAGGAGCGGGCAACGCGGCCGGCGAGGGCGTTTTCGTCCACGCGGCCACCGCTGGCCGCCTGCGTCACGAAGTTGACAGCCGGTTCGCTCGTCCACAGGCCGTCGCCGGCGACCATCTCGCTGACGATCTCGGTGAACGGCCGGCCCGCGTGCAGCGCGTCGGCCAGCCACGATGTGAACCGATCGCGGCGATACACGAACGGCGGTCCGCCGTCAGTGCCGGCGAAGGCATCGGCGAGCACGCCGGCGAGATGCTCGGCCGAACGACGATTGGCGAGGATCGCGGCCAGCCAGCGGTCGAGCCGGTCGGGCCGGGGGTCGGCCTCGAAGCGACGGATTTCCTCGAGGCTCGGGATCGTGCCCGCGACTGCGAGCCATGTGCGGCGGAGCACCGCCAGGTCGTCGGCCGCCGCCGCCGGCTCGATCCCGGCCGCCGCCGCCCGTTTGGCGAGAACCGCGTCGAGTTGGCTGGCAAGCTCGCGCACGCCTCGGCCGGGTGGCTCCGCTCCCGGGGGCGAAGCGGGCAGCGTGGAGCGGGCGGCTGCGGCGACGGCGCCGATCACCGCGAAGGCCACGGCCACGATCCCGAGCCCGGGCAGAATCCTGCGGATGGCTGGCTGCATCGCGGCGTCTCTCGGCGGGCGGGCCCGATGCCTGTCGCGGCGGGCGGCTTCTGGACGACATTCTCCATTACGATGCCGGGCATGGCTAGCGCCGCGGTTGATCCGTCTTCCGAACGACCCGCCGACTGGGAACTCGGCCCGCCGCCGCATCCCCTGCGCCAGCCGCTGAAGGCCCTCGCCTGGCTGGTCACGTTCAGCGCCGGCGGCCTGACGCTCCTGATCCTGGTCGCGGTGCTCGCGGCGATTCCCGTGCTGAATCTGCTCGCGCTCGGGTGGATGCTCGACGCGGAGGGCCGCGTGGCCCGATCAGGCCGGCTCCGCGACGGTCTGCCGTGGCTGCGGGTCGTGCCGCGGCTGGGCGTGGTCGCGATCGGAGTCTGGACCTGGCTGCTCGTCGTGCGGCTCGTCGCGGCCGCGGCCGACGATGCGGCGCTCGTCGATCCCGGATCGGTGACGGCCGCCGCGTGGGACCGGGCCCGGGTGATCGTCGCGATCCTCGTGGCCGTGCACCTGCTCTTCGCCCTCGCGGCCGGGCCGAGCCCGATGGCGTTCCTGCGGCCGATTCGCAACCTGCGACGCGTGGTGGCGGCGGCGCGGGCCGGGAGGCTCTGGCGGGATGGGACCGCGGCGGTTCGAAGGCTGCTCGACGTGCTCGCGCCGGCGGCGACGTTTCGCCTCGGGCTCGGCGGCTTCCTCGGCGGGCTCGTCTGGGTGGCGGCGCCGACCATGCTCTTCGCGGCGGCGCGCACCTCCGACCGGCCGCTCGCGCCGCTCGTTTCGGTCGTCGGCGGCATCCTGCTTGCCGTCACGCTCATGTGGGCGCCGTTCCTTCAGGCCCGCTACGCGGCCACCGGTCGCCTGGCGGCCTTCCTCGATCTCGGCGCGGTGCGGGAGTGGTTTCGGCGGGCGCCGCTCGCGATGCTCGCGGCGCTCGTGCTCCTGCTCGGGCTGACGCTGCCGCTGCACCTCCTCAAGGTGGCCGTGCCGCCGCGCGACGCCGTCTGGCTGCTGACGCCGCTGTTCGTGCTCCTGATCCTGCCCGGCCGGCTGGCGGTGGGCTGGGCCGCCGCGCGGGCCGCCGCCCGGCCCGGGCGGGCGTGGCTCGTCACCCGGATCGTGGCGGGCATCGGCTGCTGGGTCGCGCTCGCCGCGTATCTCGGAATCCTGTTTCTCACGCCGGTGCTCGCGGCGCTCGGCACGCGGGTGCTCTTCGATCATCACGCGGTGCTCCTGCCCACGCCGTTTCTCTGACGGTGGGCCCGCGGCCACGGCCGCTCACCGCGCCGCGTGAACTTCAAACTCCTGGAACGCCGTGTTCTCGCCGGCTGATGTGACGGGCTCTGTGACCCACACCAACCAGCGGAACACACCGAGCGGCCCGCCGCCCGCCCGCTGAATGCTGGTCGCCAGCGACTGCCCGGCGGACTGGCCGGTCGTGTCGACCTCGGCGATCGGGGTCAGCGTCGCCGGATCCCAGCCGGGGTCCCCGGTGGCGTTGCTGCCGAAGACCGCGAATCGTTGCGGCCCGCGGTTGCCGTTCTGGTTGAAGGACCACGTCGTGATCCTCGCCACGTTGACCGGTCCGCCCAAGTCCACCTTGTACGCCCCGCCCGCGACGCCGTTCGGGAACACCGGACCGTAGGTCTTGGCGAGCCGGCCGTCAGACAGCGAAGCGACCGGCTCGTTGGTCGTCGCCGGCCGCGTGGTCAGGGCCCGGAGAGGCACGCCGCCCTGCGGTTCGCCCGTCTCCCCGCCGACGAAGGTGTAGGCCTCGAGCCGCACTTCCTGCGGCCTCTGCCCGCGCACGATGCCGACGACCAACGGCAGGCCGGCGGCGGCGTTTTGCCGCTGCAGCAGCTCGGCGAGATTCCTGACCGGATGCCCGCCGACGCCCTGGATCAGATCCCCAGGCTGGATCTCGCCGACTTTGCCGTCCACCACCCGCACACCGCCGGATTCGCGGCTGACGCCGAAGGCGGAGTATTCCTCGCCGGTCAGGTCCCTGACCCGCGCGCCCTGCCAGTGATGGATGACCGGGGCCCGGCTGGCCGGGCCGGCGATCGCGTGGGGCGGACTGCCGGCGCCGGGGAGCTCCGGAGTCCGGGCGATCGCTTTCAGTCGCGGACGCTGCACGCCAAAGCGATCCATGGGGAAGTTTTTGAAGCCGAGTCGCAGCGCGGGCGACCCTTCCTTCACGCGGTAGTCTCCACGGGCGGGATCGACGAACAGCGGATCGCCGACCAGGGAATGCGCGTCGCAGCCGTTGGCCGCGAACCGGGTGCGGTCGGCCTCGGTGGTGGTGAACAGGTTGGAGTCGATCTCCTGGCCCCACGTGCCCTCCCGCATGATGGCGGGTCGGTAGGCCCCCATCCAGATGTTCCTGGTCACGACGTCGCCGGAGTGCTCGTACCAGACGTGGGGGTGGAGGCTGTTGCCGACCGCGATGTTGTTCCAGACGCGGCGGTGGAAGCCCTCGCGAAGCTTCAGACCGCCGTGGAGGAAGAGATTGTCGTGGATCTCGTAGTTCGACGAGCCGTCGTCGAGGTCCACGTCCCAGCCGTGGTCGCACCGCCAGCGGCTGTTGCGGATGACGGTCGGCTTGACGGCGTCGAGCAACGCCAGCGCCGGCAGGTCCGCGGCGGGGGCGTCCGGGAGGCCCCAGAAGCGGTCGCGGCCCCACGAGTTGAAGCTGCCGTGGTCCCCGGTTTCCTGCACCGTGTCGAACACGTCGCAAAACTCGATCAGGTGGCCGCCGAACGTGCCCTCGCTGACGTTGATTCCGGCCCGGGAGGTCTCGTAGATCGAGCAGTGGCGGACGGTGATCCCCTGCGACATGGAGATCTGCACGCCGGCGGCCTGCTTCTCGACGACACCGACCCGCCGGATCAGGCAGTCTTCCACGACGCAATCGGCGGGGAAGTCGTCGGTCTTGGGCCCGGGCGTCCGGTCGATGTCGGCGAACCGCTGCCGCTGGCCGTACTCGAACAGCGGATTCCGCACGGCCTTGGGATCGCCGACGAATGCCACCGCGCTGCCGCCCGTGTCGTGGATGTCGCAGCCGCTGATGCGGATGCGACGGTTGCGGCCGGTGACCAGGATGGCGTTGCCGCCGACGGCGTCGAACTCGCAGTCTTCGACGGTGCAGTCCTCCGCCTGCCGAAACAGCAGGGCCGCCCCGCGGTACATCGTCCAATCGCTGCGGAGCAGGGGCTCCTTGACGTCCATGAAGGTCCGCGCGGCGTGGCGGAAGGTGAAGCCCCGCAGCGTGACGCGCGCGGCTCCGTCACACTCGATCAGATGCCGCAGCCGGACGACCTCGACGCAGGCCGTCGCCATGTCGGTTCCCGGCGGCGGAAGGTACGAGAGGGTGTTCGTGGCGGCGTCGTGAAACCACTCGCCGGCCGCGTCGAGCTCTTCGCGGATGTTTTCGACGTAGCGGTGGGTGTCGTGGATCGGCGACCGGCGATTGTTCTGCCAGCCGCCCTCCGAAACGATCTCACCGGCCGAGTTTTTGCCGGTGATCAGGAAGTGATAGCCGCCCCAGTGGGCGCGGTGCATCGCGTGGATGTAGCCGCCCGCCGGGTTGGCCCAGCGCGCGGCCCGCTCCGGGGCGAAGGCGTCGGCGGAATAGCCCCCGTATGGCCGGACCTGCGGATCGAAGTTCGGGTAGCGGGCCATCCGCTGTCGCTGGCCGTTGACGAACAGCTGGTCGATCGTCAGGCCCGCCGGCGTCTGGGCCTCGAGCACGCCGTCTTTGGCAGGCCGCCACTGGAGGGAGAGTTTGGCGCCGCCGCTGAGCACCACCTCTTCGCCCGCGGCTGCGGCGAATGTCGTTCCGGCATCGGCCGCCGTGAGCACCACGGTCTCCGGCAGGTAGTACGTGCCGGCGTGGAACAGCACGGTGGCGTTCCGGGATTCGCGGGCCGCCCGCTGCGACCCGGCGACGGTCGCCAGCGGTCGGTCTCGCGTGCCCGGATTGGCGTCGTCGCCCCCCGGGCTGACGTGCAGTTCCACCGCCATGGCCGCGGGCACGAGCCAGAGGACGACCAAGGCAAACACGTTGCCGCACGGTCTGCCGAAGGTCATTCGCATGGTTCCTGGAGGTCGGCGATCGGGACCAATGAGGCGGATGTGCTCGCGGGACCTTCAGCGTGGTACGGCACGGGCTGCATCGGGGGAGGATCGGGCTAAAGCGGTTCGCTGGGCGTCAGGCGAAGGCCTGATACGTGGGCGTGATCACGAGTTCGGGAACGACCACGTGCCGCGGCAGCTTGGCGAGCATCACCACGCAGGCGGCGATGTCCTCGGGATGCACCATCAGCTTCCGCCGTTCGGCGGGCACCGGCTCCGGCCGCTGGTCGAGGATCGGCGTGTCGACCTCGCCCGGATGGATCGTGGTGATGCGGATGCCGTGCGGCAGCTCCTCGAGGCCGACCGTGGCGGCCAGACCGGCCGCGCCGAACTTCGAGGCGCAGTACCCCGGCCCGGCCAGCGGCAGCGCCCGCTTGCCCGCGATCGAGGCGATGCTCACCACGAGCCCGTCGCGCCGGGCCCGCATCCCGGGCAGCACGGCCTGGAGCACGTTGAACAGCCCCGTGAGATTGACCGCGACGAGCCGGTCGAAGTCGGCCGGGGCGAGGTCGGCCATCGATCGCCGCATGACGTTGATCCCCGCCGAGTTGACGACGATCGCAGGCGGGCCGGCGTTGGCCTCCGTCCAGGCCATGAGCCGGCCGACGGCCTCACGATCGGCGACGTCGCAGGCCTGCGGCAGAACCTCGCCGCCCGCCTCGGCCGCGATCTCGCCGGCGGCCCGCGCGAGCTTCGCCGCGTCGCGGCCGGTGATCACGACGCGGCAGCCCTCGCGGGCGAGCGCCGTCGCCACGCCCAGGCCGATCCCGCTGCCCCCGCCGGTGACCAGTGCCGTCGCGCCTCGGAGCCAGGCTTCGGGGTTCGCCGCGGTCATCTCGCTTGCTCCTGGTGGTCGAAGGGGAAGCGGCGGCAGTATGCCCGCGCGCCACGGCGGGCGTCAGTCGGCGGCGGGCCGGGCGGGGATCGCGGCCCGGGTCGCGGCGAGCGTGGCGGCGGCGACCGCCGCCGCGAGGGCCAGGCCGCCCGCGGTGGCGATCCATGCCAGGGGGAGCCGCGCCTGGCCGCCGGCGAGGGCCGGCGCGACGGCGAGCAGGGCTGCGGCGATGCCGGCCCCAAGGCCGAGCAGCACCATCAGCACCGTCTCGAGGACGAGCACGACCCTTACGCGAGCGAGCGTGAACCCGACCGCGCGGAGCACGGACAGCGTCCCCAGCCGTTCGAAGATTCCCTGCACCTGCACGGCGGCCACGCCGGCGGTGCCCAGCAGGAGCCCCAGCGTGCCGAGCGCCTGGAAGCCCGCGAGGAAGATGTTCTGCACCGCCTGCAGGCTCGCGAGCCGGGACCGTGCCCGAGTGACCGTCACGCCCGCGTCGGCCCAGGCGGCCGTGAGCGCCGCGGCGATTTCGGGCTGCTGTGATCGAGGGACGCGACCGGCATCGACCAGCGCCATCGCATAGCCCGAGCGGTCGGGGAAGATCCGCTCGAACGCCCGCTCGGCGACGAGCACGAATCCCTGCAGGATCCCTGGCTCGAGCAGGCCGACGATCCGCAGCCGCACGGGCCGCCCCGCGTCGTCGGCGAGCGTGAACTCGCTCCCCACGCCGCCGAGCTTGAGCCCCCACTGGGCCGTGGCCTGGTCGAGGATCGCGGGGATCGGTTCGGGCGCGGGCTTCGGATCGGCCGTTGATTCGAGCAGCGTCCACGGGTTTGCCGGCCCGGCTGTCGGCGGCAGCGGCTCGTGTGCCACGAAGGTAAACCCGCCGCGGGCCACGAAGCCGGGGCTGACGCCGAGCACGGTGGGCCGCAGCGTGGCGTAGAGATTCGTGCAGGCCGCGTCGTCACCGCCGCTGCTGCGGAGCCGCGCGAGGTCGCAGGCGGCGAGCAGGTCCTGCTGGTCCGACGAGAGGCCGAGCCCCGCGCGGATTTCGGGGTCGCTCGGATCCACGCTCGTGGCCGCGCCGAAGGCGACGATCTCGGACCAGCCGCCGGTGGGCCCGCGGCGATCGGTGAGGTCGTCCGGCGGCCGCTGCGCGAACGACGACACGGCCACGATCAGGAAGGTGGCGGTCGCCACGATCGCCGCCACTGAGAAGGCCCGGCCCGGAGCGAAGGCGAGGTTGCGGTGGGCGAACTGGGCCAGCGAGCGGAGCGGCTGGTGCCGCGGCGCGGTGGCGAGCCAGATCCGCACGATGGCCAGGAGTCCCGCGAGCGCGGCGGCCCCCGCGGCGAAGAACAGGCCGACCGCCGCTCCCGGCGTCGCGCCCCGGCCCAGAGCCGCGGTGGCCGCCGCCGCCGCGATCCCGACGACGGCGGTCGTGGCCGCGAGTCGCTGGGAACGTCGGCTGGCGGTGGGGCCGCGGCCGCGCAGAAGCGCGAGCGGCGGCAGGCGGCCGGCCTTGCGGGCCGCCCAGCCAAGGGCGACGAGCGCGATCGCGAAGGTCGCGAGGCCGCCGCTGACCAGTGGCACGAGGGGCGGCGGCGTGGCTTCGAAGGCACGGGTCGCCCCCGGTTCGACGCCGGCCGTCCACGCGCGGCCGAGCAGGGCGAGCAGGGCGGCGGCCCAGGCGGGGCCGAGGAGCGTGCCCACCGTCGCCCCGATCGCCGCCGCGATCCCGCCGACGGTGAGCAAGATCGCGGTGACACGCCGCGGTGGGAACCCGACCGCGGCCAGGATGCCGAGGTCGCGGCCGCGGGCGGCCACGAGCAGGCCGAACAGCAGCCACGCCAGCATCAGGCCCGCGATCACGACGAAGCTCGAGAGCGCGAGGAACAGGCCGCCGAAGGGAGTGGAGCCACGGGAGGCCGCGAGGGCCTCCTCGCGCAGGGCCACCACCCGCAGGCCGGCGTCCGCGGGCGGAATCGCTGCGGCGAGTGTGGACGCGATCGCGGCGACCGCGGCCGGATCGGCCGGCTTCGGCAGGAGCCAGGCCGTCGTGTCGCCGAACCGGCCGGCGGCCAGACGGCGGGCCGTGGCGAGCGACACGAACGCCTTGGGCGTGGGGCCGTGGGCCTTCCAGTAGCGGTCGTCCTCGTCGTGTGGCGGCGTGGTGCGGACCCGCGCCGCGTCGAAGGGGAAGGGGGGATCCCAGTCGGCGATCGAGTCTTCGTCGGTGATGCCCTCCACCTCGGGCACGACCGCGCGGGCTGTCGCCGCGCCGCTCATCGCGGCGATCCCCGCGATGCGGAGTTCGGTGGTCGTCTCCTCCACGCGACCGTGGATGGTCTCCGGTGCGAAGAGTGCGATCCGCAGGCGATCCCCGACGGCCACGGGCCGGCCTTGGGCCGCGAGGTCGTCGGCCAGCCAGCGGTCGATGATCACGTCGCCGTCGGCGGGCACGGCGAGCGGCTCGCCTCGGTCGTCGACGAGGTCGCCGACCGGCAGGCTCGTGGCGTCGATGCCCAGGATCGTGGAGTAGGGCACGCTGGCCGCGGCCGCGGTGTCGCCCGGGCCGACCGGCGTGATCGCATTGGCGAGAAACGCGAGCGTGGGCCGGCCGCCGACCGGGGCGAGCACCTCGGCCGCCGCCCGATCCACCGCCGCGGGCAGGATCAGCCTCCGACTCGTGAGCCGGAGGCTCGGTGGCTCGGCGGTCGCCGGCTCGAGCGCGAGGCCATAATCACTGAGCGTGGGCGCGAGCCGGCCGCGCAGCGACGCGAGGGCCTCGCCGCCGGCCGGCATCCCGACGGCGAACACGACGTTGGCCGCGTCGTCGAGCCGCAGGATCCGGCGGGCGGTGTCGAGCGACGTCACGACGAGCGGCGCGGTCGCCTGCGTGGGCCGGAGCGAAAACTGGCCGATGCCCTCGGGCGGCAGCACCGCGGTGACCGACATCCGGCGACCGGCCGACTCGCCCGTGCGGCGGCCGAGCGGGCTGTCCGCCGGCACGCTCGAGGGCGTCGGCAGGCGGAGCACGACCGGATCGCCCGCCATCAGGCCGAGCGCCGCCGCGAGCGGTTGGTTGACGAGCACGCCTTCGGGCTCGAGGGCCGGCGGACCCGGCTCGAAGCCGAGCGCCGCCGGATCATCGCAGGCCAGCAGCGTGACTCGCGCGGTGGCGCCGCCGGGCTTCACCGCGACGGCCGGCATCACGATCGCGGGCACGGCATGCCGCGGGCTCCCGGCCGCGGCCGGGAGGCTCGCCGCGAGCCTCGTCGTGAAAAACTCCTCGGCGATCACGGCGGCGTCGATCCGCCCCAGCCGTTCGACTGCCAGCCGCGCGAGGCCGGCCTGCATGCCGTCGCCCACGCAGAGCGCGCCTGCGATCGTGGTCGCCACCACGCCGCAGGCCGCCGCCAGCGCCGCCACCTGCGGCCACCACTGGCGGGCGAGCGCAGTGGCGAGGCCTGGGAGCGAGGCCAGCGGCGGGCGTTCCGCGGCGCTCATGGCAGGAGCCGTCCGTCGACGAGCCGCCGCACGCCCCCGACCCGCTCGGCCAGCGCTTCGGCGTGGGTCACGACCACGAGCATGCCGCCGGCCTCCGTGGTCAGATCGACCAAGAGTTCGGCGACGTCGGCCGCCGACCGCGAGTCGAGCTGGCCGGTGGGCTCGTCGGCCAGCACGAGCCGGGGCGCGAGCACGAGGGCCCGCGCCACCGCGACCCGCTGCCGTTCGCCGCCGGAGAGTTCGCCGGGCCGGTGGTCGAGCCGGCCGCCGAGGCCCACCCGCTCGAGCAGCCGCCGGCCGCGGGCGACCGTCTCGCGGGGCACGCGGCCGGCGGCCAGCGCCGGCACGAGCACGTTGTCGAGCGCCGTGCAGCCGGCGAGCAGATGATGCTCCTGAAACACGAAGCCGATCCGGCGGTTGCGGAACGCGGCCCGGGCCGCGGCGTCGCCCGCGAAGGGATCGACGCCGTCCAGGCAGACGCGGCCGGAGGACGGCTCGTCGATCGCGCCCAGGATGGCCAGGAGCGTGCTCTTGCCCGAGCCCGAGGGGCCCATGATGGCCATCCGTCGGCCGGGCTCGAGCGTGAACGAGACGCGGTCGAGCACCGGGAGATCGCCACCATCGGCGGCGAAGGATTTCGAGACCTCCGTCACCTCGAGCATGCGGTGGTCCTCAGGCGTCGACGCCGTAGGTGGCCAGCCGGGCGGCGATCTCGGCGGGCACGGGTACCGGCTCGGGCTTGCGGCCGGGGTGCATCAGGCAGCGGACGGCGACGATCCGGCCCCGGGCGACGGCCGCCCCCGCGTGGCTGAAGGCGAAGCCGTAGGTCACGCTCGTGCGGCCGATCGCCTCGACCGTGACGGCGATCTCGACCTCCTCGCCGAAGCGGATCGCGGAGACATAGTCGCACGAGGCGGAGACCCGCGGCCAGCTCGCCTCCACGCCTGCCGTGTCCCGCTCGACGACCCCCACGCCCGCGGCCCGCAAGAGCTCGTGTTCGGCCGACTCCATCCAGAAGAAGAACGCCGAGAAGTGCACGATCCCGGCCGCGTCGGTGTCGCGAAACTCGACCCGGCGGCGTGTCTGAAGGGGCGGCATGACGGCGATTGCTCTCCAGCCCCATCATACGCCGCCGCGGGCGGAGTCGATCGCGTGATCCCCCGGCTCGCGCCGGGGGCTTTCATGGAGCGAAAAGCGTCGCCCCCAGGATGTGCCGAAACAAACTCCGTGAGCTTGCCGCAGGCAGGCAGTCGCCGCCCTGCGGCGACCCTGCGAGCCCGGAGGTGCGAGCAGCCCGCGAGGCGAGGGGCACTTCAGCTGCCCCTCCGCCGAGCCAAGCTCGCCGGGGCCATGGATGGCCCGGCGAGCGTGAAATCAGTCGGCGACGTAGGGCAGCAGCGCCATGAAGCGGGCCCGCTTGATCGCGGAGGTGACGGCGTGCTGGCTGGCGGCCGTGCAGCCGCTCTTGCGGCGACCGATGATCTTGCCTTGACGGTTGACGAGTTTGCCCAGCAGTTCGAGATCCTTGTAGTCGACGTACATCGGCCGCGGCCGGACGCCGTCGATGTAGATCGGATCCCGCTTCTTGACCTTGGGCTTGGGTTTGGCCTTCTTGCGAGCGAACTTGCTGGCCTTGGGACGGGGCCCTGCGAAACTCATGTCGTCACGTCTGCCTTGCTGGTGGTCATGTCGGGCGGAGCCGCTGCCGACCGGCTGCGAGTCCGCGAAAAACGATTCGCGAAGGATACATCAAAAACGAGAACACGGAAGCCGGGGGTGCGAAATCCCCGGCTCCCGTGCCTATTTTTCGGACACGCCGTGCGAGTCGGTCGGATTAGTACCGGCCGCCACCACCGCCGTAGCCACCGCCACCGCCGCCGTAGCCACCACGACCGCCGCCACCGCCGCCGTAGCCACCACGACCGCCGCCGCCACCGCCGCCGCCGCCACCCGGACGCGGAGTCCGCTCGCGGGCTTCGTTGACGGTGAGGGGCCGACCGTTGATCTCCTGCCCGTTGAGGGCAGAGATCGCGGCCTGCAGGCCCTCGTCCGTCTCCATCTCCACAAACCCGAAGCCGCGCGACCTGCCGGTCTCACGGTCGGAAATCACCTCGGCGCTGCGGACAGCTCCGTGCGGGGCGAACATCGCCTCCAAATCCTGCGACGTGGTCGACCAAGGCAGGTTCCCCACATAAATCTTCCGGGACATAACCCTCAACCTCTCACTGAACTCGGGAACTGGATCACCAAACAATCGACGCTAGCGACCATCGCCGAAGCACAGGCTCAGTTCCCCGATAGGGCCGGAAGTGCGGACGAGAGTCTGTCGAACGTGACGAAGCGTAGCATTTTGGCTGCCGGCCCACAACCGAGGGGGCCGGCCGAATCCCGGGGCCAGCGGCCATTTTCCGCTCCAGGCCGAGGCTTACGAAGAAATCAGCAGGCCGCGGGGGCCTCGGTGGGGGCCCCTCACGGGCCGGGGGCCGCCTCGGCTTCGGGCTGCCATTCCCCGCACCAGTCGTCTTCGGCGGTGTGCGGCCAGATGCCGACGTGCAGCAGTTTCTCCTGCTCGATGGGCGGCAGGGTCGGGGGCATGCGGCGGCACTGGCCCCAGTCGGGCCCGCGGTCGCCATCGCGATCCCGCCGCCAGAAACGGCAGCCGCCGCATGCCTCGCCTCGGTGATCCGCTGCCACCATCATGCGCGAAGTTTAGCCGGTGCTTCGCCGCGCGGCCACGCGGCTGCACCGGCTAAACTTCGCG
>Ga0214917_10001394_pt1 | contig 31043 bp, 27 predicted proteins | sample LL_1208_BB_MetaG_FD_177983 | JGI IMG/M metagenome (GOLD analysis project Ga0214917, IMG submission 177983) | Freshwater microbial communities from Lake Lanier, Atlanta, Georgia, United States - LL_1208_BB | ecosystem: Environmental > Aquatic > Freshwater > Lake | place: USA: Georgia | collected... | reverse complement strand
GCATTGATGCCAGAAATAATAATATTACCCTTGTAGCTACACCAGATAAAAATCTATATCATTACGTTTTTTTACAAAAGGGATTGAGGAATAAATATTTTTGGGTAGGTGATTTTGGATTTCAACCCTTTAATTTAAAAAATGAAAAATTAGATAGTTTTATTAAATTGCCTAAAAATCATTCTTCTATATCGTCTTTTTATGAGGGTTATGGATATTATTTAATTGGTACGGATCAAGGATTACTGAAATATATTCTTGAAACTAAAAAATGGATTCAGCTAAAGGATATTCCTAAAATACGGGTAACAGGTATAGTTCGTGCAGAAAATAAATATTTTATTTCTACTGCTGGCGCTGGTATTTTTTTGCTGGATAATAATCATAAGAAACTATCAAAAAGAAATTTTGACTTACGAGGTATTCATAATGTTGTTTTTTCAATGATTTTAGGTTCTGACCAACAAATATGGCTAGGAACTGAAAAAGGACTCTATGTTTTAGATCCGAAAAAAGGTAACTATCAGGTTTTTAAATACTTAGATGGAGTTTTTGAGGAAGAATTTAACTGGCTTTCAACGGTTAACCTGAAAAATGGAGACATTGTTATGGGCACTATCAATGGCCTAGTTCGTTTTAATCCATTTAAAATGAATAAATCATTTTATCATTTTGAAAAGGGCAATATTTTCTTTCCTTCATTAAATGTTAATAATTATATAAATACAAAAAATAGAAATGGACTTTATGAATATTTAAATAAAGGCAAAATTACTTTAAATCCAAATGAATATAGTATTACTTTTAGTCCTCGTTTCACAAATAATTATATTGGTAAACAACTCCTTTTCTATGTTAAGATGCCAAATCTCGAAGATTGGCAATTGGTTCGTCCGAATGAATCGATAACCATAAGTCCTCAACCAGGAAAATCTGAAATTACCTTTCGCATTTATAATCAAATTACTAATGGTGATTATAAAGAAATTAAAATTCCTGTTTTTAAATTACAGCATATATTAGAAAACAAAGTATTCCTTCGGTTAGTATTTTTTCTGTTTGCAAGTCTTATTGGTATTATATTTTTCTTAAGATATCGATTAATTTCTGGGAAAAATAAAGAACTTGAACTCGATCTAGCAAAAAGAGTAAATGATCTTGAAATTAATGAAAAGTTATTAATTGATAAAAACGATAAATTAGCCATTTTTAATGAAGAAAGACGACGTTTTTTTGAAATTCTTGGACATGAAGTTAAAACGCCAATTGCTGGGATGAAACAACTAAGTCACACCTTTAATTATTTGTTAAATAAGGGTGATTATGAAAAGGCATTAAAAATTGCAGAATCCCTTGAACAAAGCGGAAATGAAATTTCACATTTAGTTGATAACCTATTAACCTGGTCAAATCTTGAAAAAAATGTTCAGATTTCTAAAAATATTCCTTTCAATATATTAAACTCTTTTTCAGGTTCAGTTGATTTATTTACCTTTCAAATTCAAAGGAAAAATATTCAATACCATTTAAGCATTGAAAATGATTTTGATGGTAATGTGCTATGTGATCCAAATATAGCAGGATTTATTTTTAGAAATATTTTAAGTAATGCAATTAAATATTGTCCTGAAAATGGGAATATAAATTGTTCTTTTAAATTAAGGGATGACTTTGTGTTATTTGAAATGGCAAATACAACCGCTTTTCTATCTTTTGATAAACTTTTTGAATCTATAGGAAACGCACCCGTTCCCAGTTTACCCGGAACACTTCAAGAAAGAGGTCTGGGTATCGGTCTTTTTATGGTTCATCAACTTATTGAAAGGATTAAGGGTAAAATTAATTTTAAAATTATGGATGAAAATGTCTTTTTAGTTACCATTACCTTTTTAAGGTAAATTTATCACCCATAAAAAGGTTTTAATCACCTATGGTTAGTCTTTAGGATAATTATTTTGGATAAATGATTTATTTTGTCCTTTATTTATTAATAAAAGTATAATTAAATTTTAACTGGGAGTAATATATTTCGTGTCCTGAATTCTCTTTGAAATCAGGACATTTTTTTTTGAATTTTTTCCTGCCTATATTGTCGTTTTAAATGATTTATGAATGAGGTGGGAGTTTAAATTAGCGATGCGTTTCGCTAGCAATAAAGAAAAATCATTTTCCGGCATAATCATACGAATTGCTTCCCTTGCAGTAGCATTAAGTATTGCTGTAATGATTGTCACAACGGCTTTGATAACAGGATTCAAATCAGAAATAAGCGGTAAAATTTTTGGTTTTTGGGGACACCTTCATATCAATGCAGCTAATGTTTATCAAAATCTTCTTGAAATTAAACCCTTTCCAAAGCAACCTTATTTACATCATGATTTAATGAAAATACCTGGAGTAAAAGCTGTTCAGGCTTATGCTATTCAACCTGGGATAGTAAAAGGTAAAAATGATTTGGATGGCATTTTTCTAAAAGGAATTGGTTCTGATTTTAACTGGAAGTTTTTTAAATCTTATCTCTTGGAAGGTGATGTTATAGCCTTATCTCCAGAAATTTCTTCCAACGAAATAATTATTTCAAAACAAACTGCCAATAGACTAAAACTCAATATAGGAGATAATTTTAGACTTTTCTTCGTTAAGAATGGGACCATGCTTAAAAGAAATTTTAAGATAAAAGGTATCTATAAAACAGGGCTTGAGGAATACGACAACAAATTTGCCTTAGTTGACATAAAGAAAGTCCAGCAATTACAAGGTTGGAATTCAAACCAAATTGGAGGTTATGAAGTATTTATTTCTGAAATGGCTAACTTAGATAAACTTGCGGAGCAAATTTACACAGAGGTTTTACCTCCTGATCTAACCATTCAATCTATTAGGGATAAGTTACCAGAAATTTTTGAATGGTTGTCTTTACAAGATATTAATGAGGTTGTTATCCTATCTTTGATGATTGTTGTCGCAGTTATTAATATGATTACAGCTTTACTTATTCTGATGTTGGAAAGAACAAGAATGATAGGTGTTTTGAAAAGTTTAGGAAGTAATAATTGGAGTATCCGACGTATTTTCATGTATTACGCAGCTATTATTGCCAGTAAAGGCATGCTTTGGGGAAATGTGACAGGCATTATAATCTGTTTATTGCAGAAATACGGACATTTTATTAAACTTTCAGAGGAGAATTATTATCTTGATGAAGCACCTGTTTTGCTTCAGTTGAATCATATATTATTCCTAAATATTGGAACTTTATTTGTGATAGTATTATTTTTAATCCTTCCTACCTGGCTCATTACCAGAATTTCGCCCGTTAGAACCCTAAGAATGGATTGATTATATTGTTGTCGTTTTAGAAGGAAAATTGCTAAGTTTGTCCGGTTTTTATTTCTAAAAATCTATATTAATTATCAATTTGTCGCTATGGTTCAATTTTATGTTAAGGTTGAGGGTCTGCTTACAGAAATTAAACATGCTGAACCTGGTTGTTGGGTGAATTTAAAACCCCCTTTTGCTGACGATGAAATGGAAGGTTTAGCAAAAGAATTTGAAATTCCACTAGATTTTTTAACTGACTCTCTTGATGTAGACGAAAGATCCAGATATGAAGTGGAGGATGATTGCCGTTTAATTCTGATAAATTCCCCCATCTTAAACACCTCTGAAGAGGAAAATGATGCCATTTACATTACGGTACCGATAGGTATTATCCTCTCACCTGAACATGTTTTTACCATCACAACAGCGGATAATCCAGTCCTGAAAAAATTTCTTGAGAACAAGGTCAGAAATTTTGATCCCTCAGACTCATTGTTTTTTCTGATTCAGCTTTTAGAACAAAATGTGTATAGATTCCTTACTTGTCTTAAAAAATTAGATCTCAGAAGAAATCTTATTGAGAGGGAATTGTACCACGCCAGCAGAAATAAAGAGCTTAAACAACTTTTAAGTATTGAAAAATCATTAGTTTATATCCTAAATTCATTAAGCGCTAATGATTTGTTAATGATGAAAATGAAAAGGGTAGATTTTCTGTCCATCCGCAGTGAGGAGGAGAAGATGGATTTGTTTGAAGATATAATTATTGATAACGGGCAAGCCCTTGAAATGGCTAATGTCTATTCAAACATCCTTTCCGGAACCATGGATACTTATGCGTCCATCATTTCGAATAATATGAATGTGACTATCCATAGGCTTACCTTAGTGACTATTTTCCTGGCAGTGCCGACCTTGATTGCATCCTTTTTTGGTATGAATGTACCTTTACCTATGGCTAAAAGTCCGGCAGCCTTGCCAGTAATATTAGTTTTTGCCACTTCTGTATCTTTTTTACTAAGCTGGTTAATCCAAAGGAAAAGATTTTTTTAATTTAACTTGAATAAGAAGATATTATTTTTTCAAATAAATGTTTCGGCAGTAGCCTTTTTACCAACAGAGATATTTTTTGTAGAGGTTTTCCAACGGTAAAAGTAACAGGCAGTTTAGTTTTTTCAATTAACGTGTAAATTTCTGAAGCAACAGCATGAGCTGACATTCCTTTATCCACCTCTTTATCAATGTGTTTATTTGTTTTATGGACTATATCAACATAGAATGGGTCATCCAGATGCTTAACTTTAATTCTGTGTTCATTGATAGCCGTTTTTATATCTCCTGCTTGAATTGAGCAACAAGCAATAGAAGTATTTGATAATTCCATTCTAAGGGATTGAATAATCCGATCACCCGCAGCTTTACTTGCGCAGTAAACTCCTCTAAAAGGTAAAGCAATCTCTGAGGCAATGGAACTGATTGAGATGATTTTACCATTGTTTATTTTTCTCATAGATGGTAGTACCGTTTGGATAATATTGATTAATCCATTAACATTGGTCTGCCAAACTTTATTTATATCTTCTTCAGCAAGATATTCAACAGGACCGATAATTCCCAACCCCGCATTATGGATGACAACATCTATTTTACCCTCCAGATTTAAGAGGGTGTTTACGGCATTTTTAACACTTTCTTTATCCATTACATCCATCTGCAATTCCTTAAATAGAGCATTTCCCTTTTGAGGATTTCTGGAGCTGCCATAAACAATGTGACCCTTCTCGTAAAATAATTGAGCCATGGCTTTACCTAATCCAGAGGAAGTTCCAGAAATAAAAATGACTTGTTTATCCATATTTGGGATTTATTTATAAAATGAGTGAAACAAGAATAAATAAATTACTAACTTAAAGCATTCTGATTTAATATAATAGGAAACAATGGCACAAAAGGAAAATAATTACAGGTTAAGTACTTTTTCGATTACCTCAATTGTTGTCAGCTTAATTATTGGGATGGGTATTTTTAAAACTCCTTCTTTAACGGCTGCGAGCAGTGGTACACAAACAATTTTTTTCCTGGTTTGGATAATTGGAGGTATTATAGCATTTTCAGGGGCTATCACATTTTCTGAAATTGGCAAAAGAATGCCTGTTACTGGTGCATTTTATAGAATTTTTGCTGCTTGCTATCATCCCTCCATAGGCTTTAGCATAAATATTTTGATTTTAATTGCAAATGCAGCTTCTTTGGGAATTGTCGCCTTAATAGGTTCAGATTATGTAGGAGATTTTTTGTATAATCAACCACCAAAGTCCTCCTTTTCTATTATAGTTTCTATCCTTTCCATTTTTATCTTTTATATCCTAAATCTTGCTGGATTAAAAAGCAGTTCTTATGTGCAAAATATATTAACTATTTTAAAAGTAGCTTTAATTTTGATTTTAATAACTGCCATATTCGGAGATTATTCTGTTCAACCTCGTGGGTATGAATCTGGCGATATTTCTGTCTATAATGGTTCCAATGGTATCTATCTCTTATGGTTAAGTCTCATCCCTGTATGTTTTACATATGGAGGATATCAACAAACAATTAATTTTGGGGGTGAATTAAAGGATTTAAAAAACTTATCAACTGGGATATTCAGGGGCATTTTGATTGTACTTTTTCTTTATCTGTCACTTAACTTTGCATACGTTCAGGTTATTGGTTTTGAAAATATGAAAAATGCCTCTGCTATAGGGGCTATATTATTTGAGGCTATTTTTGGAAAAATGGGAGGTAAAATATTTGATCTTGCTATGTTTTTATCGGTTCTGGCTTATGTAAATGTATCCTTGCTAATGAATCCCAGGATTATGGTTGCTATGAGTAAAGACAAGGTTTTACCTTCATTTATTCAAAAAATACATCCTAAAACAGGGTCATATTTTATAGCACTTTCTATTTTTGCTGCGCTTACCATGTTTATTGTTTTTATTGGAAAAGGGGTAGATAATATTCTGGGATTTACCATGTTCTTAGATAGTTTAGGCATGTGTACCGCTGCTTTTACTCTTTTTGTTTTAAGAAAAAAGAAAATAGGGAATCAATATATAAATGGAGACAACAAATGGTATGTTCCTGTTCTTGCTTCCTTTTTTGTCACCTTATATGCTTTAGTTGCCATAGCCGTTTTTTTTAAATCTCCCATTTCAGCCTTGATAGGTGTAATCCTTTTAAGTATCTTTCTGGCAATCTATTTTGTCGATAAAATGAAACTAAATTGATTGTTAAGTTGTATTATTCGCGTTAAAATTCACTATACAATTAATAATTATGGAAAAAGTTTTAAGCTTCTTGCTCTTTCTGATTACCTTAGGTGTTTTTGGTCAAACTCAAATTGAATTTGATCGTTTTACGCTTGATAATGGGTTAAAAGTAATTCTTCACGAAGATCATACTACGCCAAACGTGGTTATTTCTGTTTTATATCATGTTGGTTCTAAAAATGAGAAACCTGACAGAACGGGTTTTGCACATTTTTTTGAGCATCTAATGTTTGAAGGTTCTGAAAATATTGCCAGAGGGGAATATGATAAATATGTTTCCAGAGCAGGTGGTGCTTTAAATGCATATACAAGCCAGGATAGAACCTATTATTATGAGTTTTTGCCTTCAAATTATCTGGAACTGGGTTTGTGGCTAGAATCTGAAAGGATGAAACATGCCAGGGTCGATTCAAAAGGCATAGAAACCCAAAGAGCAGTTGTTAAAGAAGAAAGAAAACAACGAATGGATAATCAACCCTATGGCACCTTGATGGAGCAAGTATTTGTAAGACTTTTTAACAATCACCCTTACAAATGGATGCCTATCGGTTCTATGGAACACCTTGATGCCGCATCCGATGAAGATTATAAACAATTTTACAAAGATTTTTATTTGCCTGATAATGCCGTTTTAACCATAGCTGGTGATATGGACAGAAATGTTGCCAAGAAATTAGTTGAAAAGTATTTCGCTACAATTCCAAAATCATCTAAACCAATTTATCGGCCAAGCATTAAAGAAGAGCCTTTAAATGGTCCAAAAAGAGATACTGTTTATGACAGAGTCCAATTACCTGCTTTAATTATCGGGCACAGAACGCCATCACAAGGCAGCACTGATTTTTACGCAATGGAAATGCTCAATACACTTTTATCAAATGGTAACAGTTCTAGGATTTACCGTTCTTTGGTTGATGAAAAGCAACTGGCTATCCAGGCAGGTTCTTTTCAATTTCCCCTGGAAGATCCAGGACTAGGTATTTCTTATGGAATTGCTAACATGGGGGTTGAATTAACCGATATCGAAAAGGCAATTGTGGAACAAATAGAAAAAGTTCAAAATGAACCAATCTCAGATTTAGAGCTTAAGAAACTTCAAAATCAAATTGAAAATCAGTTTGTAAACCAGCTTTCATCTGTTGAGGGGATTGCTGAAAACCTGGCTGTTTATGAAACTCATTATGGTGATGCCTCCCTCATAAACACCGAAATAAATCGATTTTTAGCTGTAACAAAGGAGGATATTCAAAGAGTAGCTAAACAATATTTCAATGAAAAAAATAGGCTTGTTTTATTTTGGTTGCCAAAAGCAAAATAAATCTTTTCCTATCTAATTATTTTCAAAAATTATAAAAACCATGCAACCACATAAATTTTCCTATCTATTCTTATTCTTTATTTTTTCATTCCTTGGAGTAAATGCCCAGGAGGAATTTAGAAAAACAGCTCCAAGTGCAGGTCCCGCTCCTAAAATTGAAATAGGAAATTATAACCTGTCAAAGTTAAAGAATGGACTTCAAATTATAGTCGTAGAAAATCATAAATTACCTCGTGTATCCTTTCAACTTTTTGTAGATGTGCCATTGCATTTGGAAAATGATAAAGCTGGGCTTGGATCAATTGCTGGTTCCTTGCTGAGTGCTGGTACAAAGACAAAAACCAAAGCGCAGATTGATGAATCAGTTGATTTTATTGGGGCGTCACTAAATACTTCTGGAAATGGAATTACCGCCTCTTCTTTATCAAAACATGCCGATGTAGTCCTAGACCTTATGTCAGATATTTTATTTAATGCTTCTTTCCCTAAAGAAGAATTTGATAAACTTATTAAACAGACTCTATCTGGTTTGTCAAGTCAAAAAGATGATCCAGGAGCAATTAGTTCAGAAATTTCTGGTCGATTACGCTACGGTAATAAACATCCTTATGGCGAAACAACTACTGAAAAATCTATCCAGAATATTTTGATATCAGATTGTATCAAGTATAAAGATGATTTTTTCAAACCCGGAAATTCATACCTGATTGTCGTTGGCGATATCACCAATGCAGAAGCCATTGCAAAAGCTGAAAAATATTTTGGTGCTTGGAAAAAGGGTTCTGTTAAAATTCAAAAATTTCCTGATCCTCTGCCACCTGTTGGTAATCAGGTTTATGTATATGATAAAAATGATGCCGTCCAAACTGTTTTGTCGCTGACTTACCCACTTAATTTAGAACCAGGTGATGCTGATATTACTGCTGTTTCTGTCATGAACCAAATATTTGGCGGAGGAAGTTCAAGCCGATTATTTAAAAATATCCGAGAAGATAAGGGTTATACTTATGGTGCATATTCCAGTGTATCACCAAATGAACATATTGGCTATTTCACTGCAGGTGCTAATGTAAGGAATGCAGTCACAGACTCGGCCCTAACAGAATTTTTATCTGAAATGAAGGCAATCAGAGAGGGAAATGTGACGATGGAAGAATTAAATGCTGCTAAAGCAGAACTTTCAGGTCGCTTTGGCCGTGGCCTGGAACAACCAGCAACTATTGCCAGTTTTGCATTAAATATCGTCCGTTACAAGCTTCCAGCCGATTATTATAACACATATTTACAACGATTAAGTGCTGTTGATGCCAATGCGGTTAAAGCAATGGCATTAAAGTATATTCACCCCGAAAAAGTTTTTATATCCGCTGTAGGAAAAGGTTCTGATATTTCTTCAAAACTCGCTCGATTTGATAATGAAAATAAAGTTAGACTCGTCGATAATTATGGTAATCTATTGATACCAAAATTAAAGATGGAAACTACCTCTGAGATTAAAATGGAACCTGCTGCCATTATTGAAAAATATATTAAGGCAATCGGAGGTAAAGAAATTCTTTCTACTGTAAAAGATGTTACTACCGAAATGACAGCTACTATTCAGGGAATGCAACTATCCATGAAAAATGTTCAGAAAGATAATCTTAAACTTGTTTCTTCTGTTTCCATGAATAATATGACGCTTAGTGAACAGATATTTGATGGAACCAAAGGTAAAATTACCGCTATGGGTCAGCCAGAAAAATTTGTGGAAGGTGATGACGCCAGTGAACTTTTGGATGAAGCAAGTATTTTTCCTGAATTATTTTATGGTGAAAAAGGGGTAAAATTAGAACTAGTTGGAAATGAATCTGTTAACGGTGTTGATTGTTTTAAATTGTTAATTACTGATACGAAAGGGAAAATTAAATCTGATTTTTTTGCCGTTGATTCTGGTTTGAAAATGAGATCGACCGTTACAGAAAAAGCTGGTGAACAATCCGCAACGATAATAAGGGAATTTGGAGACTATAAATTAGTGTCAAATATACTTTTCCCTCATAAAATAGTTATTAAAGGTGCTATGCCTGCTCCTTTAGATGCAATGGTTAAATCTATATTGGTTAATGGTCAGGTATCAGATGATTTGTTCAAAATAGAGAAATAATATTAATCTGTGGGTTTTTCAGGAGTGGGTGCTGAAGCATGAAATTGATCTTGAATTATGGGAGTTATGGCTTCTATTTTTGAAATTATTTCTTCAAAATACTCGCTCCTGAAAATCATTCCTATATGAAAATCTTTTTTTAGCGTCCAAAAAAGATTTTCATTGGAGAAAATAGTCATATCTGGGTTTTTCATTTTTGTCAGTGAGACAATTAATCCAGCATAAAAATTTCTCTTTTCTGGTATTTGATAAATTTTATTCTGATATAAAGCATCTTCTATATTTGCCCATTCCTTCCATATATCAATACCTGTAGCAGCTTCTAATAAATCTGCTATATGAGCCCCTCCAACCCGAGCAGATGTTTCCAGGAAATATATTTTTCCGTCGCGGTCAGCTTTTATAAACTCAGTATGACTTGCTCCCGTATTTAGATTAAAGGAATGAAGCAGGTATCTGTTTAAATTTAATATTTCTTTATTATCGGGAGAAAAATCGGGTAAGGTTATTGTTTTAAAAATGCCTCCATCATGGGCAACCTTTAATGGTGTCTCAAGATAGCGTGAGGTTTTTTCAAAGACGATTTCCCCCTTAAATGATAGCGAATCACAGTGATAAACATGACCTGGAATAAATTCTTCTATTAAATAATCAATTCTCTTTTCTCCAATATCCTGTAAAAATTGAGCTACTTCTGAGTAGGAACTGACCTTTTTTATACCCGTCGTGGAGGCCTGGCTCCTAGGCTTTATGATGCAAGGCCCATTTATCTCTTGCATAAACTGATGTACAGCCTGATCATTAAAAAGCGAAGAGAACCGCGGAATGGGAATGTCCATATTTCTGGCATTTATCCTCATTGCCAGTTTATCTCTAAATAATTGGGCTGAATGCATGTTCATACCATTTATTTGAAAAGAAGACCTTAGAAAAGCAGCTTTTTCAACATCAAAATCATCTAGTGCTACAATAACATCAATCCTTTCAGTTTGAAGTAACCATCCAAATCCTTTTTTTAATAATTCGAGATTTTCCGTGGAGTTGTCTTCAGAAGGCAAATAGTAGGTTTCCGTTATATGCTCCCAAGGCCAGTTCTCTTGTTTTTTATTTTCACAGGTTATGAGATAAACTTTGTTACCCAGGTTTGACTGCTGGACCAGAAAAGGTATTCCCTTGAAATAACTACAAATACATAGAATATTCATTTTTTTGGTTTTTATAAAATATAATCTAAAGATTGATAAAACGCTTCACCCCAAAAAAATTCGTTATGCTCGCCCAGTGAATTAATATTTAAAATAATTTCTTTTTCTTTATTTAATGTTAAAAGTCCATTATATAAATCAATTACTTGCTGAACCATTTCCATACTTTCCTTTCCTCCACAATAAATATAAGTCATTGTTTCCAACTTATTTGAGCAATTGTTTCGCAGCCATAAATAAATATCTGGTATGAGCCATAAAGAGGGCGAAAAAATAAGTGCTTTGCCAAATACTTGTGGAAAAGCGATGTGTGCATATAAGCTGATTAATCCACCCATAGAACTTCCACCAATAATGGTATGCCGGGCGTCACCGATGGTTCTGTAATTTTTATTGATAAAGGGAATAATTTCATTTTTTAAAAATTCAATATAATCTTTTCCATAAGATTCTGCCCGATCAGGAATATGGGGAGGAGTATATTCAGCGATTCTATTCTCATGCGTGTGATCTACTGCTAAAATAATAACTCCTTTACCTTTTTGATTGGCCAGTCTGGCAATTTTTCTGTCAATGTGCCAGTTACCATAAGGTGATTTATCTTGAAAAAGATTTTGACCATCTTGCAGATATACAATGGAATATCTTTCTGATGATTGGTAATAATTCCAAGGCAATAGAATAGAAATTCTTCTCGTTTTTATCGGTTCTGGAACCTTAAAATAAGTTGATAAGTCTTCAATTACAGGATAATAATTGGAATGAATTAAATCCTCATCTTTCATCCAGTTAGTTACCATATCTACAGGTGAATCCATTCCTGACTCCCATTTCCTGTTGGGTGTATGTTTTCCATAACTATTTAATTCTACAGCACTCCAATCTCCTCTGGTGTACTTATAATCTAACCTGCCATCTGGAATAAGGTTTAATGGAAGTTCTATGACATAATGGTTTTCATTAAGCGGAATCAATTGATAACGATTATCTGCGGGTTTCCATCCATTAAAATTTCCCGTTAAATAGATGGCACCCTTTTCTGAAGAAATATCAGTTAGTGAAATTTTTAGATAATTTGTGTTCTTCATAAAAAAACGGAAATAAAATTTTATCTTTTAATTAGTAAGGTTTATCGAAAAATTAATAGGGCAATTTACTAAATTCCCTTAAATTGCATCGTTTTAGAATTGGCTCAACCTATAAAGAAAGGATGGATAAATCATCAACTAACTTATTTGGTAATTTAGATGGATTGGACGATAAAAGCTGTAAATCACTTACGGAAGCTTTACTTCGAAACAATTTAAAAGGATTTGATTATCTTGAATTTAGAGCATCTTTGCGCGCATTATCAAATCTGAATATGGAGGCATCTCAGATTTTTCAGTCTGCTTTTGCAACAGCATCCGTCATTGGCCTAACTAAGGAGCATTTAATTTCCTCTGCTGAACATTATAAAAATGTTTTGCAAAAGGAAAAAAATGCTTTTGATACCGCACTACAAAATCAGGTAAATCAACACATAGTTTCAAAAAACAATGAAATTGTTCAGCTTAAACAACAAACTGCTATTTTCAAACAACAAATAGAAGAACTCGAAGCTAAAATTTTGCAAAATGAGGCAGCCATAAAATTGAAATCAGAGCATATCAAAGATTCTGATGCTAAAATTAATTCGACCAAGCAAAATTTTGAGAAAACCTTACTTGCCATAGATAATGAAATAAACAGAGATATTGATTTTATTAACCTTTATTTGTAAATCCTAATTTCTATGCCAGATATATCCCAATTTAATAGTGGCAATATGAAGCCGAAATCCTTTTGGTCTAGACCAGAAGGTGTTGCAGGCTTAATTTTTTTAATGGCCATCGTCGGTGGTGTGGGCTTTTTAATTTTTTCAAATATCGCATTTTTATTAGCACTTGCACAAAATGTGTTTTATTTGACATTAATGATAATTGCTATTGGCGCTTTAGTTTATATGGTCGCTGATCCTCGCATGAGAACCCTGGTTTGGTACATGTACAAAAGTTTAATGCGTACCATAACCGGAGCTTTTGTTACTATAGATCCTGTAGGTATACTAAGAAATTATGTCGAGGATTTAGAGAAAAATTTAGGCAAAATGCGCACCCAGATTGGCTTGTTGCGCGGCCAGATTAGAAAACTTCATACGGTTTTTGAAGAAAATGAAAAAGAAGTAGATGCAAGTATGAGACTTGCTCAGGCTGCCAGAGATGCTGGCAATGAAAATCAAATGCTTTTAAGTTCCAGAAAAGCAGCCAGATTGAAGGAAAGCAACGAAAAATATACCGTTCTTCTTCAAAAAATGGAAATTTTATACCGTATTTTAACTAAAATGCATGATAATTCTGAAGTTCTTCTTGAAGATACCAAAGATCAGGTAAAGTTAAAGGAGCAAGAAAGAAAAGCGATCCGTACCTCCCATTCTGCTATGAAATCAGCAATGAGTATTATTAGCGGCGATCCAGATAAAAGAGCTATGTTTGATATGGCAATGGAATCAATCGCTGATGATGTCGCCAATAAAGTAGGCGAAATGGAACGATTTATGGAAATGTCTTCTAATTTTATGGATTCTGTGGATCTGCAAAATGGCGTTTTCGAAGAGCAAGGGTTGAAAATGCTGGAAGAGTGGGAAAAGAAATCATCTTTGATGTTATTGGATAGTTCCTCTTCATCAAGTGTTTCTTCAATGCTGGATTTAAATCAAAAGGGTTTATCAAAAGGAGATTCCCCTAAATCAACTGGTTCTTCTTCTTATGATAATCTATTCAATAGCTAGAATGATGAAAATTATTTTTTTAAACATTTTACTTCTAACGGTTTTCTCATTTTGTATTCTTTCCGCTCAGGATAACAATAAAACAATGGATTGGGCTAATTTATCAAAATATAAAGCATTGAATATTGCTCTAAACGAAGGTAAAGCTTCTTCGGATCGGGTTGTTTTACTGGGTAATTCAATCACGGAAGGTTGGGTTAGGGAACGTCCTGATTTTTTTGCGGCAAATCCAAATCTGATTGGAAGAGGTATTAGTGGTCAAACTACTCCTCAAATGCTTTTGCGCTTTAGACAAGATGTTATTCATTTAAAGCCAAAATTAGTCGTTTTATTATGTGGAATTAATGATATAGCCCATAATACAGGACCTATTTCTCAAGCTGAAATAATGGATAATATTATTTCTATGACAGAATTGGCCGTTTCAAATAAAATTGGGGTGATTTTAAGTTCAGTTTTGCCTGCTAGTGACTTTTCATGGAGACCAGGGATGAATCCTGGGCCTAAGGTGGTAAGCTTAAATGAGGAAATCAAAAAACTGGCAAAAGAAAGAGGATTTATTTATCTGGATTATTATTCATCTATGGAAGATGGTAATTTAGGTCTTAAACCAGGTTTGAGTAATGACAAAGTTCATCCGACAGCTGCTGGATATGCTATTATGGAACCACTCTTACTAGAAGCTATCCAGAAGGGGCTCAAAAAATTATAATTTTTCAATGTTCCGAGCTTTCAATTGAACCTCTTCGTCCATGCTTTTTTTATAGGAAATTAATTTTTCTTGTAATTCTTTATCGCTGATACTTAAAATTTGCAAGGCTAATATGCCCGCATTTTTACCACCGTTTAAGGCAACCGTTGCAACTGGAACTCCCCCTGGCATTTGAAGAATAGATAAAATAGAGTCCCAACCGTCTATTGAATTAGATGATTTTATGGGAACACCAATGACCGGTAAAGGAGAGATAGCAGCAACCATACCTGGTAAGTGAGCTGCGCCTCCTGCACCAGCGATGATAACTTTGATTCCTCTTAAATGTGCACTTTTTGCAAAAGAAAAAAGTTTTTCAGGCGTTCTGTGAGCGGAGACAATATCAATCTCATAGGATATATTAAAAGATTTTATCAGGGATGCTGCCTCATTCATTATCTTTAAATCAGAATCAGATCCCATAATAATACTTATTTTATTATCTGTCATTTGCATTTTTTTTGTAAAACTACAATTTTATGTTTCGAATCATGCTTCTTTTTTGTTTGTCTTTTCTATTTTTTTCCTTAAATGCTCAACAGAATATAACCATTAAGGTGGAATGGACTAAATTTAAATCTGATAATGGAAAGTTTAGTGTCTTAGTACCTGGGCTCTTTTCAGAAAAGGAAGATAGTACAAATACGCCTTTGGGAATCCTTAAAATGCATACTTTCTTCTATCAACCTTCAGTAAATAAGGGTCATTCAAATTTCATGTACATGATTCAGTATTGTGATTATCCAGAGGGGACTTTGGATGGACTTGACACCTCATTTACCAATGATTTTTTTGCATCTACCCGAAATGAGGCTGCTTTTAGTATCAATGGAAAGGTTATTTATCACACTCCCGTCATGTTAAATAATTATCAGGGGCAATTTTGGAGAATTCATTATAAAAATGATACTGCAGTGATAAAAACAAAAGCCTACATTGTAAAAAACAGATATTATGCCATTCAAACCATAACTTTTAAGGGATTAGCTTCAAATACAGATACAGATAAATTTTTCGATTCTTTTCAAATACTTGAAAATTAGGCGGCTTGAATTATCTTTGGTATTCATAAATCCTCCATGGAGAAAATAGCTGTATTTCCTGGGTCTTTCGATCCAATAACCGTTGGTCATGTGGACATTGTCATGAGGGCATTACCATTTTTTGATAAAATCATTGTTGCTGTAGGCGTTAATGAACAGAAAAAGGCCTTGTTTTCTCTAAGCGATCGAATGAAGTGGTTGGAACAGGTTTTTTGCGACCAACCTAAAATTGAAATTGGAAGTTTTGAGAACCTGACTGCTCATTATTGTTCTCGTATCGGAGCTAAATATTTAATTAGAGGTTTGCGTAATGCCTCCGATTTTGATTATGAGAAAACAATCTCCCAACTAAATCATATCGTAGGCAATGGATTAGAAACCATTTTTCTGATTAGTCAACCCGCTTATAGTCACATCAGTTCCACCATTGTCAGAGAAATTATAAAGGGTGGGGGAGATGCTGTTTCTTTTCTTCCTGATAAAATAATCATTCAACCTTTTTTAAGATAACCTATATCGTAAAACCAAATATTATGGCAAATGCCTTTTTTACCCTTCCAGAAATAAAAAATGAACCTGTATTAAATTATGCACCTGGTTCTGTCGAAAGAAATGAACTTGATAAGGTGTTAACAGATTTACTTTCAAAACAAATAGAAATTCCTCAATTAATAGGTGGTGATGGTGTCTATGAAGGGGAAAAACTAGCTATTTGTCCCCCACATGATCATCAACGAACCATTGGTTTTTACTACAAGGGAAATAAAAATCATGTAGAGCAAGCTATAAATGTTGCACTAAAGGCTAAACCAACTTGGGAAGCGATGCCCTGGTACCAAAGAGCAGCTATTTTTTTAAAAGCTGCCGATTTATTGAGTGGGCCATTCAGAGCAAAAATGAACGCTGCTACGATGCTCTGCCAGTCAAAAAATATTTATCAGGCTGAAATTGACGCCGTTGCTGAATTAGCAGATTTCTTCCGTTTTAATGTAAAATTTATGTCCCAAATATATGCTGAACAACCAATTTCTGCACCTTTAGTCTGGAATAAAATGGAGTTTAGAGCATTAGAGGGATTCGTTTTTGCCCTAACCCCATTTAATTTTACTTCTATCGCTGGAAATTTACCAGCAGCTCCTGCACTCATGGGGAATGTAGTCGTATGGAAACCAGCAGAAAATCAGGTTTATTCAGCAGCGGTAATCATGGAAGTGTTAAAATTAGCGGGCCTTCCTGATGGTGTTATTAATATGGTTGTTGTTTCAGGCCCTGTCGCTGGCGAGGTTATTTTTGAACACAGTCAATTTGCTGGGCTTCATTTTACAGGAAGTACTTCTGTATTTAATACCCTTTGGCAAAAAATAGCCTCCAATCTTTCAAAATATAAATCTTACCCAAGAATTGTTGGAGAAACTGGAGGCAAAGATTTCGTCATTGCCCATCAAAGTGCCTCCCTCCAGGCACTTGCTGTTGCTCTAGCCAGGGGCGCTTTTGAATTTCAGGGACAAAAATGTTCAGCTGCTTCCAGAGCTTATATACCCTTATCGTTGTGGGATCCTTTAAAAGATATTCTCATTCCAATGGTAAAATCTTTTAAAATAGGCACGCCACTAGATTTTAATCATTTTATAAATGCTGTAATTGATGAAAAGGCATTTGATAAAATTGCAGGTTATATTGAAAAAGGAAAAGGGGATACTTCTGTAACCCTTGTAACAGGTGGAAATTATGATAAAACAGTTGGATACTTTATAGAGCCGACTATTTTCCTCGTTCAAAATCCACATCATCTTTTAATGGAAGAAGAAATTTTTGGTCCAGTTTTGACCATTTATATCTATCCTGATCATGAATATGAGGAAACGCTTAAATTAGTAGATGATACCTCACCCTATGCACTTACCGGAGCCGTTTTTGCCAATGATCAAAATGCTTTATATCTTGCAAGTGAGCTCCTTAGAAATGCTGCAGGTAATTTCTATATCAATGATAAACCAACAGGGGCCGTAGTGGGTCAGCAACCTTTTGGAGGAGCACGGTCCTCGGGCACAAATGATAAGGCTGGTTCCATCATAAATCTTTGGAGATGGGTATCACCAAGAACAATTAAAGAAAACTTTAATCCTCCTGTCGATTATAAATATCCATTTATGGGGAATTAAAAATTTGAGTATTAGCGAAAATTCGCTATTTTTACAAATAAAAATATTATGGCGGCTTATTTCAATATGGAAACGCTTAAGTTTCTGATTTTCAATGTCCATAAGTTAGAGGACTTACTTTCAAATGATCGTTACAGCGCATTTGATAAAGAATCTATTTTACTTTTTCTGCAATCTGTGGCAGATTTTTCAGATCAGGATTTATACCCTATATTTAAAGAAATGGATGAAAAACCCGCCAGATTTGCTGATGGAAAAATTCATGTTCATCCCAAGATAAAAGATATTTTACTTAAACAGGGAGAGTTAGGAATTATCGGTGCCTCTTTTGATGAATCGGTAGGAGGATTACAACTTCCAGTAACAGTGATGCATGCTGCTTATTTTATTATGGAAGCAGCTAATAATCACATTCCAGGTTATGCAGGTTTAACTTCTGGAGCGGCACATCTTATCTCTTCCTTTGCCGACAAGAAATACCATGATTTATATATCCCCAATATGTTGTCCGGAAATTGGAGTGGGACGATGTGTTTATCAGAACCACAGGCTGGTAGTGGCCTTTCTGATATTAAATGTACCGCAAAACCATTAGATGGGGGAACTTTTCTTATTAAAGGAACTAAAATTTTTATTTCAGGAGGTGATCACGAACATGCTGATAATATTATTCATTTGTTATTAGCAAGAATAGAGGGAGCTCCTTCGGGAACAAAGGGGATTTCACTGTTTATCGTGCCTAAATACCGTATTTTACCAGATTATTCCATGGAAAATAATGATGTAATAACGGCAGGTGATTTTCAAAAAATGGGACAAAGAGGATATTGTACAGCTCATTTGGTTTTTGGTGATAACGACGATTGTCAGGGATATTTGGTGGGGGAACCACATAAGGGACTTTCCTATATGTTCCAAATGATGAATGATGCAAGAATTGCCGTTGGAAGAGGAGGTGCTGCTATTTCTTCTGCAGCTTATTATGCATCCCTTCAATATGCTCAGGAAAGACAACAAGGCAGAAGATTATTGAGTGGAGGCAGAAAAGATGAATCTTCTGGACCAACCCTTATTATCAATCATCCAGATGTTAGAAGAATGCTTTTTTTACAAAAAGCTATTTATGAAGGTTCTCTTTCACTCATTTTACAGTCCTCTGTTTATCATGACAGGGAAATTTCAGATAAGGAAAATAATAATCACTGGAATTTATTACTTGAATTTCTTACACCTATAACTAAAACTTATCCTTCAGAAAAGGGTAAATTAGCCGTTGACAATGGTCTTCAGGTATTAGGAGGATATGGTTTTTGTGCCGATTTCATTTTGCAGCAATATTACAGGGATATCCGCATCATGTCAATTTATGAGGGGACTACTGGAATTCAGTCCTTGGATTTATTAGGCAGAAAGGTACTTATGGAAAATGGGTTAGTATTAAAAACGATCCTTGGCGAGATCCAAAGTACCATTCTGGAAGCTAAAGAGGAAGCAAATCTTGTTAAAACTGCTTTAGAGCTGGAAGAACAATTACCCTTGGTCGAAGCTACCTTGGCACATCTAATTCCAATAGCTATGAAGGGTGAAACAGAAAAGTTTGTTTCTGATGCTACTTTGTTTATGGAAGCGATTGGATCAATTACAGTTGCCTGGCAATGGTTAAAAATTGGAATTTCAGCTACTAGGGCGCTTCATTCCTCAGAGGCGGTTTATTCTGAATCTATGCTTAAAAATAAGCTTCACACCATGAGATTTTTCTATAAATATGAATTAGCCAGAAATAAAAGTATCTTTAAAATCATTCAATCGGAAGAAGTTTTAACGCTGGCTGAGGATGTCGCCTTTCCTGACTAATTTTTATAGAAAATGCATAAGTATATTGACGGGTGGTATAGTCCTTCTTTACATAAACACATGAATATATCTGTTTATGGACATTATGGCTTCGCATTATTGATGCTGCCAACTGCAGCTGCAGATTTTTTGGAGTATGAAAGATTTCATCTCATTAATGCCATTTCGCATCCTATTAATAGTGGCAAACTAAAAGTTTTTTCTATTAATAGTATCAATAATGAAAGCTGGTTAAACCACTTTATGCATCCAAGAGATAAATCTATCAGGCATAATCATTTTAATGATTATGTTATTAACGAGGTCATTCCTTATATTAAAAATAAAACTTCCTACGAAACACCCATAATCATATCAGGGGCTTCTTTTGGTGCTTTACATGCTATGAATTTATTTTTGAAACGTCCCGATTTGTTTCAGGGAGTTATTGGTATGAGTGGAGATTATAATCTGCAACATTATACAAAAGGTTATTTTGATCAGGATGTGTACTTCAATAATCCAATGGCCTATTTACCAAATCTAAATGACGAATTTTTATTATCTCAAATAAGGAAAAGTAAAAATATCCATATTATCTCAGGTTCAGGTAGTTATGAAAAGCCTAAAGCAAGTCGAGAACTTTCTGAACTCCTAAAATCAAAGAATATTAATCATGAATTAGCTATTTGGGGAGAAGATATGCCACATGATTGGCCTACTTGGCAAAGGGTTTTACCCTTTTATATTGAAAATAGATTTTGATTACGCTGAATTGTCTATTTTTACATTTTAATCCCAAATAATTTTGTTATTTTGAGTGAAACTGAAAATGAAGATGATTTTTTTCAACATGTTTCCTTGCAAATTGATCCTAAGCAGGAACCTGTTAGAATAGATAAATATCTTTCCGATAGGCTCGGTAAAATTTCACGAAATAGAATCCAGCAAGCTATTAGGGCAGAGTCTGTTTTGGTCAATGAATTTCCCGTAAAGCCAAATTATAAAATTAAGCCTGGAAATTTAATCTCTGCGGTTTTTCCCAGGCATTTTTCAGAGGAAGATGCAGGCAAAATTCAACCTCAGTATATTCCCCTTCAGATTTTATTCGAAGATGATGATATACTGATTATTAATAAACAACCTGGTTTAGTTGTTCATCCCGGGGTTGGAAACTGGGATGGAACTCTAGTTAACGGATTGGCTTATTATTTGGGTGTAGATCATTTAACCGAAGATGTAGAATCGTTTCAAAACAGGGTTGGTCTGGTGCACAGAATTGATAAAAATACCTCCGGCTTATTAGTAATTGCTAAAAATGATTACGCATTAACTTTTTTAGCGAAGCAATTTTCAGATCATACCATTGAAAGGACTTATTATGCTTTAGTGTGGGGTGCTCCCGAACCAGTAAATGGAAAAATAGAAGGAAATATTGGGCGACATCCGCGGGATAGAAAAAGTTATCAGGTTTTTCCTGAGGGGGATGATGGGAAATGGGCAATAACTCATTATGAAACTCTTGAAAACTATTACTATGTATCTTTGGTGAAATGCAATCTGGAAACAGGAAGAACCCATCAAATTAGAGTGCATTTTAACCATATTGGTCACCCACTTTTTAATGATGAAAAATATGGAGGTTCTCGAATTGTAAAAGGAACTCCTTTTTCTAAATACAAGGATTTTGTTAATAATACCTTTCAGGTTTTGCCGAGACAGGCTCTACACGCAAAAACACTTGGTTTCGTTCATCCAACAACTAAAGAGTTTGTTAGGTTTGAAAGTGATTTACCCCTAGATTTTGATGAATGCTTGCAAAGATGGCGTAAATATTATTTATCAAGAAGAGATTAATTTTTTGTCCAGATGGAAACTGAAATTGAAAGGGTCAAATATTGGATTGAAAAGGTAGTCATAGGTTTAAATTTTTGTCCTTTTGCGGCCAAACCTTTTCATCAGGATAAAATTATTTATCTCGTTCATCAGGAAGAGGATATTTCCCAGTATTTAAAACTATTTTATGCTGTCCTGAGAGAACTACAGGAGGAACCTGCTGAGGTGATTGAAACCGCTTTTATTATTTATCCCCAGTCATTTCAAGATTTTAAGGAGTATCTTCACTATTTAAATATTCTTAATAATTTTCTGGAAATGAATCAACTTGAAAAGGAGTTTCAACTGGCTTCTTTTCACCCAAGATATCAATTTCAGGGAAGTTTACCTGAAGATATTACTAATAATACCAATAAATCTCCTTATCCCCTGATTCATATTTTAAGGTCTGACAGTATCTTGAAAGTTAGATCATCGATGGATACTTTAAGTATTCCAATAAATAATATGGATAAACTTAAGCTTTTAGGATTAGATGGCTGGAAAGCCTACTGTTTAGAAAACAAACTAAATTTTAATTATTAATTTTCCTTTTATGGACATAGAAAAAAGGATTCAGGCCTTTGTTTCTTTAGGTACTTTACTTAGTAGTAATCCCGAAGAATTAAAAGAGTGTATGATAAAGTCATGGGAACATAATCCTTGGTTTACTTTAGAAAATCAGAAGAAGGCTATAACAAATATTGTGGATTATTTTCTTAACAAAGAAAAATTAGAGGAATGGACCCGATCTTATCCTTTTTTGAACCATGTTGAAATTCCTAAAAAGGTAGGATTAATTCTTGCAGGAAATATACCTTTGGTTGGATTTCATGATTTTTTATGTGTACTTATTTCTGGAAATATTGCCTGCATAAAATGTTCTGACAAGGATCCCTTTTTGCTTCCTTTCATCGCAGAACTTTTGATTAAAATTGAGCCGGATTTTCATTCATTTATTCATTTTATTGAAAGACTTGAAGCTTATGATGCAGTTATAGCAACAGGAAGTAATAATTCCTCCAGATATTTCGAACATTATTTTTCTTCAAAACCAAATATAATTCGTAGAAACAGACAAGCTGTAGCTGTATTGAATGGGAATGAAACATCGCAAGACTTAATGAATTTAGGTGAAGATATTTTTGCATATTTTGGATTGGGTTGCAGAAATGTATCCAAAATTTATGTTCCTGAGAATTTTAATTTTACTCCTTTATTAGATACGTTGCACGCTTTTAATCAGATTATTTTGCATAACAGTTATAAAAATAATTTTGATTATCAGTCAGCTATCTTGCTGTTGAATAAAGTACCTCATTTTATGACAGGAAGTATTTTGGTAACAGAGGGAAAGACTATTGCTTCAAAAATCGCAACTTTACATTATGAATATTATAAGGATTCGGACGAATTAAAAACAGAAATTATCAATCATTTTGATCAGATACAATGCGTCATAGGTAATCAACCTATTGGAAATCTGGTACTTATCCCTTTTGGTCATGCTCAAAACCCATCTTTAGCGGAATATGCCGATGGTGTTGATACCCTTTCTTTTTTAGGAGATTTATAACTCAATAATAATAGCCAAAAATAATATTCATTTCATCCTCACTGGTGAAACCAAAAGAAATTGTTCTATTAGTTGTGTTGTTGTAGGTTACCTCAGAGGTGAGTCCTTCTCCCGGATTTAAAATAATAGGGTTTGGAAATAATTTTGTTAATGGGTGTTCCCAATCAGTATTTTCGTAAATGATTTCCCCATTTCTTAGGCCGCCAAAAATTTTAATGATAAATTTTTCTCCCAGTTTATGATTATGAGAAGTAAGTAATAAAATATTAGTTTTTTCCGAAAAGGTAAAATTCTTAGTAACCGTTTTTCTCTGATTAGGGGGAAGAGTAAAATTTATATTATTTAAATCCAACATTTTAACTTCATGCTTCACAGACGAAGCAGGAATGGTATGGAAATTGACATAATTTTCACCTTGTAAAACCAATTTTGTTTTATTAAAATAATGAGCGTTTAAATCAACTGGCATATTGGGCATTATTTTAATTGCAGCACCTTCAGGTAATTCGACACTGCTATTGACATCGGTTCCTCCACCTAGAAAAAAGTGATTTTGCATTTCTGCGAAAGTCTGCAGATTTAAAGAACCGTCAGGGTTTCTTAAATCTCTTATCTTATTTTCAATCGGTAAAACGGAGGTATTATTAAAACCATAAACAAGAAAGTGATGACTGTTTGAGCGGCCTTTTAGTTCTATTTTATTTACATAAACGGGTACCGTATTTGTCGTGGTTTTTCTAATAAAAATTTCGCGTTCAAAGTTAGCTTGAATATCAAATTTATCTATCTTAAGCTGGAATCCATTTACTGGCGGAGCGAGCGGTTCAATATCTGACTGACACGCTGATCCATCAGCTAATATAGATAAACTTAAACTTCGGTCATCTTTTAAAGCACCTGTATTTATCCACCGTTTAACTAATTCTACTTGTCCTTTTGTTACTACACCACCTCCTAAGGGCATTTGTTTTCCAAAATTTGATGAACTTTTATGAATATAAGAATCGCAGTTTATTTTATGAAATAAAAAACTTTTTTCTGCATCGCCAGGCTGAACGAGTAACATTTTTGCCTTTGAGGCAGATATATTAACAGGTATTTTGTTAATAAGATTTTGATAAGAATTCCCCTCTGATAACAATAATTTATGTTGTTGAAAACTACCGTCACTCGTCGATTGATGACATCCACTTAGGGCACAACTTGGTGTAAGTATTTGATCTTGGATGACTTTAAATGTAATTTCATTTTGCGAATCTCCTAAATCACCTTTTTTACAAGCGTTTAAGGAAAACAATGAAATGCATAAAACAGGAATAAAATATTTAAACATGATAATATTACTTTAATTAAAAAACTTAATCCATCAACCACCAGAACAGGAAATAGATTAAAACCATAGCACCGCTGGAGAGACCGAAGGTGATTCCACCAATGCCAAAAAAGGCTACAATAAATAAAACCCTCAGTAAAACTACTGAAATACCTGAGCTATCTGCCAATCCGGCGAGAACGCCGCCAAACATACCATTTCTACTTCTTTTCATGATAAATATTGATTTAAATAATTTCTGGCTGTTTTAATTCCTGTCAAAACATCTTTTTCGCTCCCTTCAAATGCCTTGTCTTCAACTTCGATACAAACAGGGCCGCGATAGCCTATATCTGTCAGTGCTGAAAAGAATTTTCCCCAGTTTACATCACCAAAACCAGGTATTTTAGGAGAACTATAAAAGTTTGGTGGTGACATGATGCCTACTTTATCCAATTTGCTTTTAAATATTTTAACGTCTTTTAAATGAATATGGTGTATTCTATCCTTAAAATCATACAAAGGTTGGATATAATCCATCTGTTGCCATATAAAATGAGAGGGATCAAAATTTAACCCAAAAAGAGAAGTAGGAAAAAGATTGAACATGCGTTCCCAAATTTGTGGATTAATGGCCAGGTTTTTACCTCCGGGCCATTCATCGTATGTGAAAATCATCGGACAATTTTCAATGCCTATTTTTATCCCATTTGCATCGGCAAGTTCTAAAATTGGAGCCCATTCTATTTGGAACAACTTAAAATTTTCATCTATATTTAAAAATTGATTTCTGCCTATGAAAGTATTTACAACAGGAACTTCCAGAGCAGCAGCTGCAGTAATGACATTTTTCAGATGTTCCTGATAAAATTTTCGCTTTTCCATATTTTCATCAAGAGGGTTAGGGTAATAGCCCAAACCTGAGATATACACATTATGATCTTTAAATAATGCCTTTATTTCCTTTATTTTAAAAGCATTTAAATTGTTTACATCAATATGAGTTACACCCGCGTATCTTCTGTCAGATTTTCCAATGGGCCAGCACATAATTTCTAAACAAGAGAATTGTTCATTTGCAGCAAAACTTACTAATTTTTCCAGAGAATAATTGGGTAAAATAGCAGAGACAAAACCTAAATCTAACATAAATGGAAACTAATTTTTAAGGGATTAAAAGATTAAATTTTTTCTTGTTTGAAAAAAAACAGAAATAAGACGAGGACAATGGAAGCAATAGCAGCGGGGACTAACCAAACATTCGTCCAGTTTGTAACGCTAGATATGGTGTAAATATCCTTTACATTTCCTGCAATTAAATTCCCTAATAGCATTCCAATTCCATATGTTGCCAGGGTGATTAAACCTTGGGCCTGTGCTTTTATGGTAGTTCCAGCTTTTTTATCAATGTATATCTGACCACTTACAAAGAAAAAGTCATAACAAACGCCGTGTAATAAAATGGCGGCATATAACATCCATGGAGTATTATCTGCAGTACCATATCCGAAAAATAAGAAGCGAACAACCCAGGCAGTTAATCCAATTATAAAAATCTTTTTTAAGCCCCATTTTTTATAAGCAAATGGCAGCATCAAAAGAAATATAATTTCGGATACTTGTCCTAAGGACATTTTATTTTCGATTGCAAAGGAATCTTTATCCGCATTGGGAAAAGCCAGTATGAAAGCATCTGTCAGTGAAGGATTAGCCCAAGTATAATAAAAAGCCAGGGGAATACAAATGAGCACTGAAGAAATGAAAAATATGGTAAACGATTTAGATTTAAATAATACAAAAGCATCCTTGCCAATAAGATTTGTCCAGGAAATTGGATCTGAGGATTTCCCAGGTGGTGTATGGGGTAAAAAAAATGAAAAAATCCCTAATGCCAGGGATAAAAACAGAGCTACCTGAAAAATAGTCACTTTGTCTCCCCAACCATACCAACCCACAATATTCACAATTACTATCCAGGCAATAGTACCAAAAACCCTGATAGGAGGAAAATCCACTTCTGGATTATCCATTTGTCTCATAGCAATTGAGGTGGTTAAAGAAATAGCTGGAGTAAAAGTAAGACAATAAAGAAGTAAAACCCAGATAAAAAGTCCCGGTTGATCGATATTTATGATCCAAAATAAAATAGCCGCCCCCATTAAATTGAGAATACCTAATAGCTTTTGGGCAGCGATGAAGCGGTCAGCTAAAAATCCAACTAAAAAGGGTGAAGCAATCATGGCAATTGAAAACATCGCATAGGCATTACCTACTTCAACCCCAGTGGCGGATAATTGATTACTTAAATATTTGCTCATCTGTCCATACCATGATCCCCAGATGCAGTATAATAAAAACATCATAGTAGATAGGGCAATCTTATTTTTCAAAGTCATATTGATTACTTTTTAACTTTATGGAAAATTTCTAATGAATATAAGAAATAAATTAAAACTATTATTTAAACTTTGGAAGGTTAACAACTAATAAATGTCTATCATTTTGAACAAAAGACATCTTTCTTTCATTTATTAGTAAAAAAACGTATGAAATTAACATCATTCTATCATTTCCTCTTATTCCTGGTTTTAGGAACAGCAGGAACAGCTCAAACAAACATGGCAAATTCTATCCATTCTTTTACAGTTAATTCTTTAGAAGGTGAACCAATTCCTTTATCTAAATTTAAGGGTAAAATGATGCTGATTGTAAATACGGCATCAAAATGTGGATATACTCCCCAATTTGCTGGTTTACAAGAACTTTACAGCAAGTATCAGGATAAATTAGTCATAATTGGTTTTCCTTGTAACCAGTTTATGAATCAGGATCCGGGTTCAGCAACCGAAATTAAAGAGTTTTGCCAAAAAAACTATGGAGTAAGTTTTCCAATGGCGGAAAAAATTGATGTGAAAGGAGATAACATGGCCCCAATCTATTCATGGCTTACCCAGAAGGAAAAAAATGGAGTACTGGATGCTAAAATTGCATGGAATTTTAATAAATTTCTAATTGATGAAGAAGGAAAAATGGTTGCTTACTTCCCCAGTAGCGTTAAACCACTTAGTGAAGATATTTTAAAATACATCAATAAATAATAAAATATAAGGGGGACCTTAAAATCCCCCTTATATTTAAAAGGGTAAAGTAGGGTAAGGGACAAAATGAGAAGCAATTCTTGCCATCGCTGGCGCCAATACAAAACTAAGAACTAATATAATTATAGCGTGAATCAAGGCAATTTCAATATTGTTTTTTCTAAGTTCAACCATTTCTGACTCGGGTGTCAGTAAACCAGTAATCAAAAAAGCAGTTCTGAATAAAAGATAGGAAAAAATCCACATTCCTGAAAAAAATAGTAAGGAAAACCCAAATGCCTTTGCCCAATCGTTCTGACTTAATAAATAACGCATGGCATCTGAAGAGGTTTCTGAAATATGCGTCAAGTTGATTCCTGCTGCCAGCAAAGAGGAACTAAAAACAATTAAAATAGCTGCATTTTTCTCTTCTAAGTATTTATCAAAGAATATTGACTGTACTCTCGAAAAAGAGAATAAGTATAAAATTGATAACAAGGTCAAGGTCAATAAATCTGTCCATTCAATTAGCATGTTCTTTTATTTTAAGGTAATACAATTTCCCATTTATCCAGATTAACATCTGGATTTACACCGAGCCCCCAGTCTTTTCCAGTAAGCTCCCAAATATAATATTTTTTACCTCTTCGGTCTTTAACATGAGCGGAACCTGAATCTGGTGTCTTTGGCAAATGCACAGCAAGCATGGAATGTTCTTCTCCATTAATTACTGCAGCATCAAATCCTAATTTATTCAGGACAGCGTAAGTAAAAACCGTCCTTGTATCACAGTCTCCTGCCTCATGGTAGAGAAATTCCATAGGTGAATATACACCAAAAGGTTGAATATTGCCACAACACCCCTGACCTGACTCTATGGGTGCACAGGTATTTATGTACTTTATACCATTTAAAACAAATGGACAATTTTCATTAATAATTAAAGTATATGGAATAGCCTGAATGCTTGAAACAATTAAGTTTAAGGCACCCATATAGTCCAGATTAGCTTCTTCAATTATTTTTCTATAACCTTCAATTAATTCAGTGGTAGGAAATTCCACTGCATTTAAAAGCTGTTCATAAATATATCTCGCATATTCTACATCAGAAAGCTCAACTTCGGGCAGAATAATGTTTTCTCTTGAAGATACACTTAGATCATAAAGCTCCTGACAAACTGGAAAAGACATTTCATAGGTGCCACCATCTAAAGAGTTCCATTTCCAGTTTTTTTCATATGACCTACATCCTGTCACTTCATCGAAGGGAACATCCTCTGGGATAGGAGGTCTAACGATTGTCTCGTCTATTTCCTCTTCTCCACTAAGAAGGATGTAAATCAAATAGCCTAAGAAAATCCAAAAAAGTAACTTTTTCATCTTTCGTTTGAAATAATATTTTCTATAATACCTTTCTAAAGGTCAAATTTATTCTGGGATCCTTTATTTTGGCTGATTTAGGTAAAGCGTGAACCCAGCTTTTTTGTGTATCACCCTTCATTAATAAGATACTGCCAGGTTCCAACAATATGGTTATAACTTCTTTTGACAGTTTATGTCTAAAGCTAAAAGGTCTGGCGGTGCCAAAACTTAGTGATGCAATGGTTGGTTGATCACCAAATTCTTTGTCATCATCACTATGCCATGACATTCCCTCATTTCCATGATGATATAAATTACATAGACAGGAATTGAAAATAACCGAAGTAAATTTTTCTGTTTTTTCCTTTAAGGGGATTAAAATTGGATGCCAGAGAATAGCGGTTTTGGTGGCTTTCGAATAAGTATAACTAAAGGATTCATCACCATACCAAGCCACTTTTCTCTTGGTCGTTATTTTTTTTCCAAACACGATTAATTCATCATTTTGCCAATGAAGATAATTTTTCATATTTTCCATAAGTTGGGAGGCTTCGGATAAAATCCATAGATTTTTTTCATAATAGACCTCCCCATCGTATGGTAATAAATTCTTGTAGCCTAACATTTAAAGTTAATTATTCTCAAGATGAATTACACCAATCCCATTATCCATTAATAACTTATTTAGTTCTGGTAAATCAGCTTTCATTATTTGCAAGGCCTCTTTATATGCAGATGACCATAGGGTATCAAGTCTTTTTTGTTCTTCTAAAACAGCTTTTGTGACAGCTGGAATATCACTTTCTGCCTGATTAACAAGAAATAAATAATTACCTGTCATTTTATTTTCAAAATTATCTACATCATCATAAGCTTTTGATTTTCGTTGCACCATATTTTCATCCCATTTTTTGATTGCCTCTATGATTTTATTGCAACTAATGAAGGGTTGAGAACCAGACAAATTCTTTTTTATGAGGACTGGAATAATGCGACTTAATTGTTGCTTGTATTCATCCATTTGATTAACAGTATTTACCATATTTGTAAAAGTGGTGGATAACTGATTCAGTAAATTATGGTAGGATGTGTAAGTGTCTTCTGAAACCTTGAAAAGAGGATTAGGTAAAATGGTTACATCTCTTCTTATTTTTTCTCCCGAAAAGGCTAATTCAATGATATATTTACCAGGAGCTATTTTATGGCCTCTATAACTTCCTTCTATATAAACATTGGGAATACCTGGCCTTGAATGAGTTCTCATATCCCATACAAATCTGTTTAACCCCTTTGATGCACTTAAAGATGATTCAGGAGAGGGACCACCATCATAGGAATTAAATCCTTCTTTTTTACCACTGCTAAAAGTACGGATAAGCTCATTATTTTGGTTATAAATACTTAAAGTTACTTTTTCCAGAGGATTAGTATTTTCATCTTTTGGTAATTGATAATATATAACTACCCCTGTAGCTGGATTAACCCCTACGCTTAAATCTGTTCCAGAAGCATCACTTCCTGATTCATTTAATTTACTACCACCATTTACCTGATAGGTATCTTCGATTGGATAAAGGAACATTTTAGAGGAGTCTGGTCCAAAATTTCTTATTACTTCTAAATCATCAAGAATCCAGAAAGATCTGCCTGCAGTGGCAGCAATTAAATCTCCATGTTTAATCATTAAATCTGTTACGGGAACAACAGGGAAATTCAATTTGAAAGGATTCCACTTATTTCCTCCATCTCTTGAAATATATATGCCAGTTTCAGTTCCAGAAAATAATAATCCTGGTAATTTATCATCTTCCCTTACCACTCTTGTATAAGCACCTTCTGGAATTCCGTTAGAAATGTTTATCCACGTTTTACCATAATCGGTTGTTTTATATAAGTATGGTTTCAGGTCATTAAATTTATAACGGGTAGCAGCGATA
>Ga0214917_10001393_pt1 | contig 31064 bp, 55 predicted proteins | sample LL_1208_BB_MetaG_FD_177983 | JGI IMG/M metagenome (GOLD analysis project Ga0214917, IMG submission 177983) | Freshwater microbial communities from Lake Lanier, Atlanta, Georgia, United States - LL_1208_BB | ecosystem: Environmental > Aquatic > Freshwater > Lake | place: USA: Georgia | collected... | reverse complement strand
TCCTAAATGAGCATTTGTATCAAGCAAATTTCCGAATTGATAAAGAAATTAATGTAATGTCTGCAATTGCAAAAATCATAGAAGTAATATGAAATATTTTTTAAAATACACTCTTTCGTGGGTATCTCAAAATTTAGCCATACCTTTTTGGACAGTAGGACATATTCACTTGATGACATCCGTTTATTCCGACGTACATAAACTACTAATGTCACTCGGAATGAACATAATTGTAGCAGCAGGATTCATCCATGATTTTATAGAATATAGAAAAGAAAAAGTAACCAATAAAAACAAATAAAATGCAAGAACAACCAAGGTTAAACATTGACTTCAAAAACACAACAGCCGTAACAGGTTTTGATGGTGGTCATTTATTTGGGCAAGCAATCATTGTCCGTAAAGTATCTAAATTTTTAGTTGGAGCTGAAGAAGACCAACTTATCCCAATTCCAGTTTTTTATGATATGGATAGCAAAAAAATTCTACCTGATTCACTTCCACCAGATCTTCGTGACGAATACAAAGATATTACTTTAAATGCCTAAAAAACAGATAAAAGATTTATGGGGGTGGTTAAATGAAATCACCCTCTATAAAACTCCTATTGAAGATATTTCGGAAGAATCATGGGAAAAATGGAACTCCTATATGACTCATAGATATTTATCAATGGATATACGTTTTGTTGAATTAGCAAACTATGTTCAAACTCTACCATACGAGAACAAGCAACAAACATATTTGATTTATAGAGAGATGGTTCCAAAAACTAAAACGTTCTTAAAGTACGTTAAATCAAGAACAAAGAGACAGCCTGCTACTTTGGTAGAGTACGTAGCAAAACATTTTGAATGTAGTTTAGGCGAAGCTGAAGAATATATTGACATTTTACGTGAAAGTGGTGTACGATCAGTTTTATATAAAATGGGAATAGAAGATAAAGAAATAGAAAAACTATTAAAGTAATGAATAGAGAAATTAAGGTTACAGATTCAATTGTTGATTCAATTATTGATAAGTTTGTTGAAAGAGCTTCATTTGGTAAAGAAAAGTACGGGTGTGATTTAGATCGTGAAGATTTAGGAATTATAGATTATATTAACCATGCTTTAGAAGAACATATGGACGCAATTCTTTACCTCCAAAAATTGAAGAAAATCGTAGAAGTAAAAGGACTATAATATTTATAATAAAATATTAAAATGGATAAAGAAACTTTACGTATGCAAATGCTTTCAGGTGTAATCACAGAAAGCGAATATAAAGCAAAATTAGAAGAAGCTACTCAAAAAAATTCCCTAAACGAACACTACGTTGCAGGTGGAATTGTAGGAATTGGAGCAATCAATCAAATCCCATCTCGTACTAAAGAAGTATACGAAGATGCTTTTGAACATTTCTTAGGCCAAAAATATGGTTTGAATGAAAATGAAGCCAACATTGACCCAGCAATTAAAAACAACCCAGCTTTTAATAAATTAGTAAGCTACCTTAAAACTAATCCTGATGAAGCTAAAGAGTTAAAAGATAAAGAAGATGAAATTGGAGATGTTCTTCAAAATGTAAATGAAGCCTTTAGAAAAAATGGTAAATTTTACACTGAAGATGCTTATGGGAATGAAAAAGAAGTAGATTTTAAAACCTATTTAAAAGAAAAAGGAATTCGTGTAGGCCTATCAGCCGCTGCTCTTGGTTTGCTTGGAGCATTAATGGCTGGACCTTTAGGTACTAATACTCCTAATGAAATTATAGATGCAGTTTTAGTTGCTTCTGGAATTGGAGCTACTGTAGGTGCTATTTTTCGTGAAGATAAAGAAGTAAATGAAGCTAGAGTCTCCCCAGATAATGCAGTTGCTTACCTTGAAAACACATTAGAACATGTTTGGAACATGGGTACTGGTAAAAATAATATTGATCTTCAATCATTAGCCCAATCAATAGCTCAAGATTTAGGTTTAATTGAAGATTTAGAAGAAGGTAAAAAACCAGGTACATTCAAAGAACGTTCTGCAATGGCTAAAAAAGCAAGAGCAGGAAAAGACATTGGTGAAAAAGGTAAAAACTTTGAAAAAATTGCCAAATCAGCTGCTAAAAAATATGGCTCAGAAGAAGCAGGTAAAAAAGTAGCAGGTGCAGTAATGTACGGAAAACTAAACAAATAATGAACCAAAGAGATACAATCACAGTAGACGTCCCTCTATTTATTCGTTTACTCGAATACGCTAGAGAAGATGCTCAAACCGATATAGACCTACATAACGTAACAGAAAACGCAATCGGTTTAGCACTTTCAGGAAAAGTATTAACTATGAATGACTATAACATGATTGTTAGTTCTCCTGAAAATATTGAAGAAATTAAAATGCTTCAAATACGAGCTGGAATTATTAAGTAAAATCATATATGTATATTAGAAAAACAAACAAAAAATGAAATCAAAAAACCAATTATTAAAAGAAGCTAAAATTTTAAAAACAAAATTAGCTAATGTACAAAACCAAATTGCACAACATGAAATGTTGCGCATGCAAATGTTAGCTGGAGTTATTACTGAAAGTCAATATAAAAGAAAAATGGATGAAGCAGAAGAAGGAGTAAACTTAGATAAAGTTGCATTTGACTTAGCTAGAGAATTTGGAGTAAATCCTAATGAAGTTGAAAAATCTATGGATTTAATAGATGAAGTTAAACTTGATGAAGATTATCTTACATCAACAGCAGAAGGACCAGAAGTAATAGCTGGAGCTATTGCATTAGCTGGAGGAATTATTGGAGCTGTAGTTGGATATATGAAATGGGAAAGAAATGCTAATTTAAGAAACTATGTTGAAGAAGAAGCTCGAATACTAGTTAATAAAGAATTAAAAGCAAAAGGATTAGACCCTAAAGAAGTTGATGAAAAAGACATGAAAGTCTTAGTAAAAGCTGTAGTTACCGACCTAAGAAAAGACCCAGAATTTATTAAAATGGCTAAAGTTGAATCACAAAGATAATTTTAAAATAGAATAAAATTTAAGAAAAGCTTGCCTACCGGCAGGCTTTTTTTTATCTTTAACATATGGTAAACAAATTAACAGTTGCTCATATGTATAATAAAAATCTAGATAAAATGACACAAGAACTATTACGTATGCAAATGTTGGCTGGTATCATTACTGAAAGTCAATATAAAGCTAAATTAAATGAAGCTTCTAACACCATGTTTGATGACAGAAATAAAGCACTTGGGATATTATTTAGAAAAAGAACTCCTGAAGATCTTTATGATGACGACTATGAATATCTATGGATTCATGAAAATGTAGTTAAATTTTGTGAATTTTTAGGATATGGTGAAGAATCTTTGGATGTGGCTGGTGAGTTTACTGACTTTGCTTACCCAGGAACAGAAGATGATTATGAATCACTAGGTAACCCAAATGTCCCAATTGAAGGTATCACCATAGGAATGTATAGAAAAGTTATAGAAGATTTTTATGAAAAACCTGAAGATGAATCCCCAGATGAAATCCCATTAACTTCAAAAATAAAGGCATACATTGATGATGCTATTCAAAGTGCTAAAAAAGATGGAAAGTTAGAAGACTTAATAGATGCAGGGTTCTTTGATACCGACATTATAGATAATATCTTAGTTGAATTTGATGATGAATTCCCAGATGCTGATGATGTAAGTCAAGAAGTAAAAGATTATATTGAATCCCAACTTTAATAAAAAATTTTTATAGAAAAGCTTGCCTATTGGCAGGCTTTTTTTTATCTTTAGGTAATGAAAAAAAAGTTGCCTTCTATCTTAAAAGAGATAAAAACTAAGGTTTTACCCGAAATTGATTACGCAACTCAAAAATCCATTTCATACTCTCAAATGTCTATGTTCAATGAGTGCCCTAAAAAATGGTCACTCCAATATAGAGAAGGACACAAACAATTCACTTCTTCCATTCACACAATTTTTGGAACCGCACTACACGAAGTACTTCAACATTACCTTACAGTAATGTATGAACAAAGTGGAGCAGCAGCAGACCGCCTTAACACTGCTGAAATGCTAGAAGAAAAACTCCGCAACGAATACAAAGCCCAATACAAAGCAAACAACAACCAACACTTTGTTTCCCCAGATGAACTTAAAGAGTTCTATGAAGATGGAGTAGAGATTATAAGAGAAATAGCAAAAGAAAAAGGTAAACATTTTGGCAAACGAGGATGGCATTTAGTTGGATGTGAAATACCTATTATACTAACTCCAAACTCTAAACTACAAAACATAATGTTTCAAGGGTTTTTAGATGTTGTTTTATACCATGAACCAACAAACACATTTAAAATCATAGACATTAAAACAAGTAGACAAGGTTGGAGTAAAAAAGAAAAATCAAACGAACAAAAGCAATTTCAACTTATTCTATACAAAAAATACTATTCGGAACTATACAACGTACCAATAGAAAATGTAGAAGTAGAGTTTATGATTGTAAAACGTAAAATATTTGAAAGCGAACAATTTACAATTAAACGCATACAATGGTACAAACCCGCGTCGGGTAAAGTAAAACTAAACAAAGTCACCAAATCAATTGAAGAATTTATAGAACAAGCATTTGATCGCAACGGTTACAAACAAGTTGAACACCAACCAAAAATAAACGATAATTGCAAGTATTGTCCATTTTATAAGACTCATTTATGTTCTGCGACCTATTAATATACCACCATATGTATATACGATAACATAAAATTAAAAACATATGAGTGATAAAAAACAAGTATTAACGAGCGTCAAATTAGACACAGACCTATTTGAAAAATTTAAAATCGAATGTATTAAACGTAAATTTTCATTTCAAAAATTAAGTGAAAGAGCAATTCACCTATATTTAATAGATGATGAATTTAAAAAGAAAATCCATAACCATAGCGATTTAAGCTTGGAAACCGAAGAATAAAGTTATAGATTTAACCAAATAAATACAGTTATATGAATTCAAGTTTTAAGTACCTACCGCAAAACGAGCGGAAAAAAATCATGCTAATTTGCGACGACATTAGAGTACACTCCGGTGTAGCTACAGTAGCACGCGAATTAGTTTTAAACACAGCCCAACATTTTAATTGGGTTAACATTGCAGGAGCAATAAATCATCCTGAAAAAGGAAAACGATTTGACATTTCTAAAGACACCGACGCAAACACAGGTTTAACAGATGCTTCTGTTTTCTTGTATCCGGTTGATGGATATGGAAACCCAGATTTGATCCGTCAGTTAATTTCAATTGAACAACCAGATGCAATCATGTTAATTACTGATCCAAGGTATTTTGAATGGTTATTTCAAATTGAAAACGAGATTAGAAAACAAATGCCAATCATTTATTTGAACATCTGGGATGATTATCCGGCACCGTTGTATAACAAAGCATTTTACGAGTCGTGTGATGCGTTACTAGCAATTTCAAAACAAACAAGGTTAATCAATGAACTTGTTTTAGGTGAAAAAGCTAAAAACAAAGTGATTCACTATGTTCCTCATGGATTAAACCATGAAATGTACTATCCGATTGAAAAGGAAAATGAATTAAAAGAACTTGAAGCGTTTAAAAAACAAATTTTTGGAGACGAGGAAAAGGATTTTGTAGTGTTTTTTAATTCAAGAAACATTCGACGTAAACAAATTCCGGATACAATGTTAGCTTTTAGATTGTTTTTAGATACATTACCAAAAGAAAAAGCAGACAAATGTGCTATGGTAATGCATACCGAAATTGTAAGCGAACATGGAACAGATTTAGAAGCAGTTAGAAAAGTATTGTTTCCAAAATACCCTAAAGCAATTTATTTTTCAACAAATAAGTTAAACAACAAACAGTTAAACCAACTTTACAACATTGCAGATGCTCAAATATTATTGACTTCAAATGAAGGTTGGGGGTTATCATTAACAGAAGCAATGTTAGCAGGAACTGTAATTATAGCAAACGTAACAGGTGGCATGCAAGATCAAATGCGTTTTGAAGATGAATATGGAAACTGGTATACACCATCACCAAAAATACCTTCAAATCATACAGGCCGTTACAAAAACCATGGTTCATGGGCGTTTCCGGTTTATCCAACAAACCGCTCAATTCAAGGTTCACCTAAAACACCTTATATTTGGGATGATAGATGTACTGCTGAAGACGCAGCAGCACGAATTTCTGAAGTATATGCGTTGGATAGAAAACTGAGAAAAGAACTTGGTAAAACAGGAAGACATTGGGCTGTAAATGAAGCAGGTTTTACAGGAGAACATATGGGAGTTAGAGCAATTCACGCGATAGATAAATTATTTAACACGTGGACTCCGCGAGAAAAATATGAGTTAATCAACGTTAATGAAGTTAAAGAAGACACAATTGATCACGAATTTGTATATTAAAAGTTATGAGTAAACCAACATTTGTAATAAGCTGCCCTATCGACACATATTCAGGATATGGAGCACGTTCTCGCGATATCGTTAAAGCGATTATTGAACTAGATAAGTATGATGTAAAAATTGCACCTCAACGATGGGGAAATACTCCATTTGGATTTATTAAAGATAATCCAGAGTGGGAATTTTTAGTGAGTCATATCTTACAACAACCACAATTACCATCACAACCTGAAATTTGGATGCAAATTACAGTTCCAAATGAATTTCAACCAGTAGGAAAATACAATATTGGATGTACAGCTGGAATTGAAACAACAGTTGCACCCGCTGAATGGATTGAAGGTTGTTCACGGATGAATTTAATTTTAGGTTCTTCTGAACATACTATTAAAGTATTAAAAGAAAGTAAATTTGAAAAACGCGATCAACAAACAAACCAAACAGTAGGGTTTATTGAATGGAAAGGTGATAGTGAAGTAATTTTTGAAGGTGCAGACACTGAAAAATATACCCCCGTAAAATCAACATTTGATTTATCGAATGTAAAAGAAGAATTTGCTTATTTGTTTGTAGGACATTGGATGCAAGGACATTTAGGTGAAGATAGAAAAAATGTAGGATTATTAGTAAAAGCGTTTTACGAAACGTTTAAAAACAAAACTAAAAAACCTGCCTTGATTTTAAAAACATCAACTGTAGGATCCTCTTATATAGATAGAGATGAATTAATTAAACGTATTCAAGCAATTAAAGCAACAGTAAGATCAAATAATTTACCAAACGTTTATTTGTTACATGGTGAATTTACAGATGTAGAAATGAACGAAATCTATAACCACCCTAAAGTTAAAGCAATGGTTAATTTAACTAAAGGAGAAGGATTTGGTCGTCCATTACTTGAATTTTCATTAGTAAATAAACCAATCATTACAACAAATTGGAGTGGCCATATTGACTATTTAAACCCTGAATTTGTTACACTTTTACCAGGTAACTTAACCAAAGTACACCCTTCAGCAGCAAACAATATGTTATTAGCGGATGCAGAATGGTTTAGTGTTGATACAGGTCATGTAGGAAGTTATTTAAAAGATGTATTTGAAAACTATAAAGGATATGCTGAAAAAGCAAAACGACAAGGTTTTCAATCACGTACCAAATTTTCATTTGATGCTATGAAAGAAAAATTAGGTAAATTGTTTGAAGATAAAATTCCTGAATTTCCAAAACAGGTACAATTACAGTTACCTAAGTTGAAAAAAATTGAATTACCAAAACTTAAAAAAGTAGAAGCCTAATGCAACACGAAGAAATAATTGACTGCCCTAAATCAGGAGGTAACTTGTGCTATAAAGTACAGGTTGCCCCTGAAATATATAACTACATGAGTTTATCTTGTGGATTTTGGACAAACTCATTTATGACCGAAGACCATGAGTTTTACAAACAACAAATGGAAACGTTACCTGAATTGTATAAAGATTTAGCTTGGACTGATCCTGAAACAGGATTAATATGGTTACCAAACACTATTAACAATCCTGAGCAAGGTATGGTGTTTGCTAATGGTTCAAGTATTTCAAATTGGGGGTGGGCAGCTGTTAAAGCTATTGAAATCCCTGAAGAAGACAGAGAAAAACACCCAATTCCAGGAAAACCAGGAGAATTTATGAAATTCAAAATGGATATGAAAAACATGAAAATGTTTGAAGAGCGTGACTATATTGAAGCTCTTTCTTATATTGGGATATTACCTGAATAAGATATATGAAAATTAGTTATGCAATCACAGTCTGTAATGAATTTGTTGAAATTCAACGTTTAGTGAATTTTTTGCTTCAACACAAACGTATACAAGACAATATAGTAATTTTATTTGATGAAGCAAATGGTGACCCCGAAGTGGAAAATTTCTTAAGAACCCATTCTATAAACGGTGAGTTCTCTTGGCACAAAGGAAAATTTGATCGCCACTTTGCAGACTGGAAAAACAAATTATCTGGTTTTTGTAATGGCGATTATATTTTTCAAATTGATGCTGATGAAATTCCTAACGAAAATCTGATTGCTGTGTTACCTGAAGTATTAGAAGAAAACAACGAAGTTGATGTTTTTCTAGTACCCCGAGTAAACACAGTAGAAGGTTTAACTTCCGAACACATTCAAAAATGGGGCTGGAGAGTAAACGATGCTGGATGGGTTAATTGGCCTGATTACCAATGGCGTATTTGGAAAAATAAACCTGAAATCGTATGGGTAAATAAAGTACACGAGCGTTTAGATGGTTTTAAACAGTATACAGCAATGCCCGATGTAGAATACTTTGCACTTTATCATTCAAAAACAATTAAACGACAAGAAAAACAAAATCAGTTATACGACCAGTTATGAAATATAATCACATAATTAGAAATGGAAAAGATTTTAAAATAGGTATTTACACAGCATACTTTGCTAGTTTAGATCCTAGATTTATTTCTTATCAAAAGAAAGTATTTGATAAATTTGGTATTGAAATTAATCAAATCCTAGTAGAACCTAATTTACTTAATAAAGGATTTAATTCACATGGAACATTATTAACAGAACTTTCTCGAAATGAAGATGTTGATTATTTAATATTCTTTGATGCAGATGCTATTCCATTAAAATCTAATTTCATAGATGTAATTCTTGATCGAATCCATGGAAAACATGCTATTATAGGAATTGAACAACATTCAAACCGTTTACCTGATACTATCCCATATGCTGGTCCTGCTTGTTTTGCTATTTCTAAAGAAACGTATAACGAATTAGGACAACCTGCATACAATGAAACTCTTAGAAGTGATGTTGCTGAGGAACTTAGTTATCTTAGTAGAGAAAAAGGTATTGAAATTAAATTTTTTAAATTTTCAAATTGTGAAGTCCCATATTGGCCTTTAAAAAATGAAACATATTTTGGCATTGCTAGCACATATGAAGACTTAATATTTCATAATTTTGAATCTAGAAATAATAGTGAACATACAAATCGTTTTGTAAAAAAATGTAAAGAAGTACTAAATGAAATTGATCTACATATATTAATTCATGTAATGCCATATGAAATTGATCAATTAGAAGTTCTTTTAACACAATTAAAACACAATTCTAAATTTTTAACAGAAGAAGACACTATATTAGTTGATGTTTTATTAAATTTAAATTTAGTAGATTGGGATAATTCAACATTCCCTAAATCATATTTTGTTGATAAATTATTTCAACTAGAACGTTTAACTAAAACTTGGGCAATTACTGATTTTAAAGCAAATGATAACCAAACAATTTTAGGATGTGTTTCTCATAGAAGAGAGGTTATTAAAAATACTAATTCAAAAGCTCTTCTTACCATAGATGCTGATATTGTAATATCCCCGTATCTATTATTCCATGTTCTTAGTTCTATTAAAGTAATAGAAAATCCTTACTATATTTTAACTCCTCAAATTTCCCCATTATGGGATGATAGTTGGAAAGTATTAGTACATCCAAGTTACCACCATGAACAATCTGGAGATTTATTTAAATTTAGAGACCCATATAGATATTCTAATTGTTTTGGTGATGTTAGTCTCCAACCTATAAGTATTTTTAAATTTGGAGGTGGTTTAGCTACAGTTATTAGTTCTGAATTAGCTAAAATGGTGAATATACCTAAAGAATTAGGACATTATGGATTAGAAGACACATATTTGATGTGTTGCTTTGAAATGCTCAAACAAAATGGAACCCCTATCACCCAGTACATTCTTGAAAATGAAGTAGTAGTAGAAGATCAATTATTTAGATTTAACCCATATAAAAACTATTTAAAAGTAATAAATAGACAGGATGAATTTAAAAAAATAGCTCATGAAAATTTTCAAAATGAATTAAACAAATTTGGAAATTCATTAAAAAATTAATATATTTAGGTTATGAAAAACGTATATGATATAACAGTTGAATTTGAAAAAGCACTTTCAGACTATACAGGAGCACCTTATGTTGTAACTGTAGATAACCAATCAAATGCTTTATTCCTAGCTTTAATGTATGAAAATATTAAAGGACAAGAAATTACAATCCCATCTCGTACTTATCCCTCAGTTCCATGTGAAATTATCCATGCTGGGGGGAAAGTAAAATTTAAACCTGTTAAAGGAAAATTCCTTAAAGGAGCATACCAATTAGAACCAACAAATGTATGGGATTCTGCTTTATGCTTTACTGCAGACATGTATAAACCAGGAACACATATGTGTATTTCATTTACAGGCCCCTATAAACATTTTAAATTATCTAAAGGTGGAGCTATCTTAACAGATAATGAAGATGCTTATATGTGGTTTAAAAGAGCTAGATACTCAGGTCGTAGAGAATGTTCATATCATGAAGATTATTTTGACATGTTAGGTTGGAATTTTTACATGATGCCTGAATTAGCTGCTCGAGGTTTACTTTTAATGAACCAGTTTTATAATAATGATGGGACTAAAAAAATTAATCAAGATCTAGAACTCCCTTACCCAGATCTATCTAAATTTGAAGTTTATACCAAAGCTAATAGATAATGAAGGTAGGAATAATGCAACCTTATTTTTTCCCCTATATAGGTTATTTTCAACTTATAGATGCTGTTGATACATATGTTAATTTAGATCATGTGAATTTTATGAAACGAAGTTACATGACTAGAAACACTTTAAAAAACAATACTCAAATTAATATTCCTGTTATTGGGGGTAGCCAAAATAAAAAGTGCAATGAAGTTATAGTAAAATCTGATGGCAAATTTATAGTTAATTTTCCTAAAACTTTACATAATTTATATGGTAAGGAAAAAAATTTTAAAGATATAATCCAACAAATTTTTATCACTGATGTAAGTAGTTTTGGGTATTCAATTTCCCAAGTTAATCTATTTTATATTAAACGAATATGTAACTATCTTGGTATTACAACCCAAATAATAGATTCCTCGGAAGGCCTTACCATTAGAAAAAAGAATGAAGGTTTACAAGATATAACAAAACATTTTAATGGAAGTACTTATATAAATGCTATTGGGGGTAAAAAATTATACACTAAAGAAGATTTTGCTATCCAAAATATAGATCTTAAATTTATACAAATGGGGGATGTTGATTTTGATAACCCATACGCTTCAATACTTGATTTGCTTTTTAGATACCCTAAAGAACACATTCAACAACAACTTAAAAATTACACTCTTATATGAAATATCTAAAATTAGCAGAACATTATGATAAATGTTTTCAAGAACATGGAGATAGTAATTTAGGAGTTGATTGGCCTAATTATCAAGATACTTTAATTCGCCATGAAGTCATGTTAGAATTGATTAAAGAACAAGATTGTTCGCTTCTTGATTTTGGGTGTGGGTTAGGACATTTCTTTGAATATATTAAGTCAACTACTCTTTTACCTCATATTAAATATTCTGGGTTAGACATTAGTAAAGGGTTTTGTGATACCTGTAAAGCAAAGTATCCATACTTAGATTTTTATTGTTTAGATATTTTACAAGAAGATAATCTACCTAATTTTGATTACATTGTATGTAATGGAACATTCACAGAAAAAAGAGATTTAACCCAAGAGGAAATGATGGAATTCTTTACCTCAGCATTGATTAAACTATGGAATAAATGTGATAAAGGAATAGCTTTTAATTTAATGTCCAAACATGTTGATTGGGAACGAGATGATTTATTTCATGTTTCTTTAGATGAATTAGGATGGTTTTTGAAAAATAACTTAAGTAGAAATTTTGTTATTAGAAACGATTATAAACTTTATGAATACACAGCATATGTTTACAAATAACATTATTATTTTTGGGGTAAATGATTTAGCAGAATTAGCCCATTTTTATTTCTTTCATGAATTTAAATTAGGACATAATAATTCACTTCCCGTTGCATTTACTGTCAATAAGGAATTTATTAAAGAAGATACATTTAAAGGACTCCCTGTAATTCCTTTTGAAGATTTAAATGAATTATATCCTTCATCTGAATATTATTTATTTGCTCCTGTAACTGATAATGTTTTAAGGGAAAAAATATACAATGAAGGGAAAGAAATGGGATACAAATTTACATCTTATATTTCATCAAAATGTACTAATCTTGCTTCCGAAATTAGAGAAAATTGTTTTATATTAGAAGATAATACCCTACAACCTTTTACTATAATTGGTAATAATGTTGTATTATGGAGTGGAAACCATATTGGTCACCATTCAATAATAGAAGACAATGTATTCTTTACCTCCCATGTTGTAATATCAGGACATTGCCATATTAAAAAAGGAGCATTTTTAGGAGTTAATTCCTGTATAAGAGATGGGGTTACTATAGAAGAAAATTGTATAATAGGAATGGGAAGTGTAGTAACCAAATCAACCGAACCAAATAGCACATATATAGGCTCCCCAGCCAAAAAAATCAAATAAAAATGGATAAATTAAAAGAACAAATCAAACAAGTAAAGTCATTGTATCAATGGCCTGATCAAAAACCAGACATTATGCCTGAAGTGAATGGGTGGTTTACAGGAGCTAGTGCTGCTGTATTAAAACATTTTATACAAGGGTTAAAACCTCGATTCATTGCTGAATTAGGAAGTTGGACAGGAACAGGTTCAACTAAATTCTTATTAGAACAGGCTCCTGATTCCCACATTCTATGTTTTGACCATTGGAGTCCAAATGTAGATGATCATGGAAATGGTGGAACAACTACATATGCAGAAAATGATCCTGAGTTACTTCAACTCCCTAAAATTTGGGACTCATTCATCTACAATACTTGGGAACACCGTAATCATCTAACCCCAATAAGAGCTAAAACTCCTACAGGTTTAGAAAGTGTTAAACCATATGATCTACCTGTTGACTTAATATTCATCGATGCTGACCATAGCTACGAAGGAGTAACTAGAGATATTATGATGTGTTATGAAAATTGGCCTAATGCTCAATTAACTGGTGATGATTATACTTGGGATTCTGTTAAAAGAGCAGTTAATGACTGCGCTAAAAAATTAGATAAACGTGTTATATTTTGCCATAACTGTTGGTTCTTTACGGATGAAATAGCTTTTGAAGTTAATTTTTAAATTATAAACCATGAAAAATCATTTAGAAGAGTTAGATATATTAGGTTATACTTTAATTGAAAATGTTCTTACAACTGAAGAAACTCAAGAAATTATAACTCAACTTGAAAGAACTTGGAAAATTCAAGAACAAGAAGTTTCGGATAAATTTGATATAAGAGAAATAGCTGAAAATAATATTGTTAGGGCCCCATTCGCTTATGATGATGTTTTTTATAAAACACTGAATAATCCTAAAATCATTCCTTTTATTAAAGAAACTTTAGGAGATTATTTTATCTTAAGCCAACAAAATGGAGTAATGGTTGAACCAAATCTTACTCATAGTCAAAATAAATGGCATAGAGATTTCCCCAACATGCATTATGTAAGTGACCCTATACTGGCAGTAAATGCTTTCTTTTGTCTTACAGATTTTACTTTTGAAACAGGGGCTACTCAATTACTTCCCCATTCACATAAAATCAAGTACATCCCTTCAGACGATTATTTTTCTAAACATGGTATTAGTATTGAATCAAAAGCAGGTTCCGTATTTTTATTTAATACTATGCTATTCCATAGAACAGGAATAAATATTTCCCAAGAAAAAAGAATAGGCCTTAACCATTTATATACTAAATACCTATTCAAACAACAAATAGACATCCCAGCATTGCTTAATTTTGAGGCACCTAAGGATCCATTTTTAAATATGTTAATGGGGTTTGATTCATTGGTTCCAACATCTACATTAGATTATAGGCTAATTAGAAAAGCAAATAACGATAAAAAAAATAAAAATAAATGAAACTTTCAGAATATGTTATTAATAATAATTTAGTGTTTAATAATACTAAATATGACCCTCACCCATATATAACAGAATATTATGATAATGTTTTCAATAACTTAACTCATCAAAATATTAAACTTTTAGAAATAGGGATTAGATCAGGTATATCACTTTTAATGTGGAGTGGTTGGTTTACTAAAGGAGAAATTTATGGATTAGATATAGATCAATATATTCCATCTAATTCAAATATTCATTTTACTAAAATAGATGCATACACTGATTTTGCTTTAGATTTATATGAAAATGATACTTTTGATTTCATTATAGATGATGGCCCCCATACCCCAGAAACTCAAAAATATGTAATTCAACATTGGTTTAAAAAACTTAAATCTGGAGGGAAATTAATTATTGAAGACATAGGGTGTAAAGATGAAAATGACAATAAATTATCTCCTGAAGAATCATTAGATTTTTTAGTGCAAAGTGTAGATGAAAATATAAGTGATTATAAAGTTTTTGATTTAAGAGAAAAAGGACAATATGACTCTATAATACTTGAAATAACTAAAAAATGAATTGGTCAAAAATAGGACAAATATTTTCTCCTAAAGGAGATATTGATTGGATGAACCATTATGCTGCTCAAGTATGTCCTATTGAATTTGATGATTTTATTAGGGTATATTTTACCACTAGATCTATTTTAGATAATAATGGAAACTATGAAACTAAAATTACTTTTTTAGATTGTGATAAAAACGACCCTAATAAAATTATCTCCATCCATAACAAACCATTACTTTCCCTAGGGAAACCCGGTTCATTTGATGAACATGGTACTATGATGAGTGAAATTTTATTTTATAAAAACAAATATTGGTTATATTATTTAGGTTGGCAACGAAGTAGTACTGTACCTTATATTACTACTCTTGGATTAGCATTAAGTGATGATGGAGTTAATTTCCAAAAAATAAGTGATGGTCCTATTATAGGTTTAAATCGTTTTTCCCCATTTGGGGTAGCTAAATCTAGTATCCTTATTGAAAATGGAAAATTCAATATGTGGTATACTCATTATAATTCTTGGGCTAACATAAATAACCATTATAGACCTACATATGATATTAGATTTGCTACATCATTTAATGGATTGGATTGGGAATTTAATGATAATGTTTGTGTTTTCCCTACCCATAACAATGAAACATTAGGTGCGCCTTGTGTTAAAAAAATAAATAATAAATACCATATGTGGTATGGGTATAGAGAAAAACTTGATAAAGGAGAAAATTATAAAATGGGATATGCCTCATCCCTAGATAAATTAAATTGGGAACGCCAAGATCACCTCAATACCATAACTAATTCAGAAAATGGATGGGATAGTGAAATGGTTTGTTACCCTTATATTATTGAAATCCAAAAACAATTACTAATGTTTTATAGTGGAAATGGATACGGTAAAGAAGGATTTGGATTTTGTAAAAAAATTAATTAAATTCACAATATGAAAATACATATATTTTATAGCCATTATAATGTCACAGGAACTGATAATAAAGTAAGGCCCTATTGGTTCGATTATGAAAAATGTTTTATTAATCTATTGAATACTATAGAAGGTAAAGATATAGATTTGCATTTGATTATGGATGGAAAAATTGAAGATAATTGGGTTAAAAAATACCAAGATCGATATATTTCTCATGAAATAACTGGAGGTAATATGAGAGATGCGGGGTGGCAAATGTTTAAAATAGCTCTAGACCTAGATACTATCCAAGATGATGATTTGATTTATTTTTTAGAAAATGATTATCTTCATGTTGATAATTGGGATGAATATGTTTTAGATATTTTTAGTTGTTTTGAAGGATTAAATTATTTAACTCTTTATGACCATAACGATAAGTACTTTCTTCCTTTATATGATGATTTAACTTCTAAGATTTTTGTTTCAAATAAATGTCATTGGAGAACTACTCCTAGCACTTGTGGAAGTTTTATTGTCCTTAAAAAATTATGGAAAGAAGATTATAATTTCCATGTATCTTTAGAAGGTGACCATAATAAATGGTTAGCTATATCCGAAGAAAAATCTAGATTTATCCTTTCCCCAATCCCTGGATTATCAACACATTGTATGGAAGGGCTGTTATCACCAACTATTAATTGGGAAAAAATAAACCACGAAACAATATGATATCAGTTATAATACCAACATATAAATCACCCGATGCTCTAGATTTATGTTTGCGTTCTGCAATTGAGGGACAACAAAACAAAAATCAAATCATAGCTGTTGTAGATGGTTTTTACGACATCAACAAAGAAGTACTTGAAAAATGGGCTGAACATATAGATGTTTTAAATTTAGAAGAAAATGTTGGGTTATGTAAAGGTACTAATTTAGGAGTATATAACGCCCAATATGACAAAATATTAATTGTAAACGATGATAACGTGTTTCCTAAATTTTGGGATACTACATTAGAAGAAGAATGGGAAGATGGAGCAGTAATTTCTCCAAACCAAATTGAACCGTATCCTTCTATATTTAAACAATTTCATATTGAAAATTTAGGTACAGATCCAAAAATATTTGACCTAGAAAAATTTTGGTTATATGACTACCACTATGCTTCAGGAAACAAAAAAGAAGAGTGTGGTTCAACTTTACCTATTTTCATGAACAAATATGATTACATCCGTTTAGGTGGATGGGATGAAAATTATGAACTTGGAATGGTAGCCGATTGGGATTTCTTTTTAAAATGTTCTATTTCAGGGTTAAAGATGATTAGGACGTGGAATTGCCATTTTTATCACTTTGCTTCAGTTTCAACAAATGGAGAAAAACGACAACAAGCAGAACAAGCAGGGCATGAATACGCAAAATATAAATGGAATAGTTATATTTATTCCCACCCAGATACAAATCAAAAATTTATTTTATGAAACAATTCATATATTATAATATACTAGATCCTAAAAAGGAACCAGTAGGCAAACTTCAAGCAGCTAGTCTACATGATGCTATCGTAACAGCAGCAGATATTAAACAAATGCCTGTAGATGATTTTTTAAATGTTTTTAAAGTAGAAGAATATGAACGAAGAAAAATTCAAAAATCTAAGTGATTTATTTGGGTCAAATTCTAAAATAGAAGAAAGCCCTAAATCTATAAAGAAAAAAGAAGAGGTATTTTTTCTAGAACTGATGGAACAACTATGCCAAATTGAGGCTGTAGGTGCAGTATTAGGTACAGTAGGAATATATGTTGACAAATATGAAAACCCATTATACCGTTCAATAAAATTATTATTACAGAAATATTATGGTGAAATGAAAACTGAAGTTATTTTATGGTGGGTATTTGATAGTTTAACCCCAGATGGAGATGTTTATCCTTTATTAGACGAAAATAATGAAAGACATATTTTAAAAACTGCTCAACAATTATGGAAATTTTTAAAACGATATGATGGAAAATAGAATATGCATTAAATGCAAACAAGAAATTAACCCATTAAGGGTTAAAGCACTCCCTAATACAAAAACCTGTGTTGAATGTTCAACAACAGGAGCAAAACGAGGAGTACCAATGATGTTTGGTGAAAAAGATCATACATGGACCGATATGGTAGTTATGGAACCAGAAGAATTTAGTCAATTTGAAAAACTTAACCAACAACAACCTACATTTAAAGTTTTAGAAAAATCAGAAATGAACTCTGATGAAGATGACTTAGCTGATTGGGATACTACTTTGATGGATGGATTAGAAGATCTATAATATGGCTTATCCAAAACCGATATCAAAAGAGGATTGCTTACGAGCAATGAAACATACTCGCTCGGTTAAAGCAGCTGCTCGTTATTTAAACTGTTCCTACCAGCATCTAAAACCATTTATGAAAGCTTACAAGGATGAAGCTACAGGCCAATCCTTGTTTGATTTACACAAAAACCAATCAGGTAAAGGTATTCCAAAATTTATGAGTCACACTCCATTTGGAAGAAAAATGCCTGCAATTGAGGACATTGTAAATGGTAAAGAAGATCCATCTTCATTTTCTCCAGATAAACTAAAATTTAAATTGGTTGAAGGTGGATATTTAATTGAGCAATGCTATTGGTGTGGGTTTGATGAAAAACGAGAAGCAGATGGTAAAATACCCCTTATCATGTTCTTTAAGGATAGTAACAAACACAATTATAGGGATGGAAATTGCCAATTATCGTGTTATAACTGTTATTTTCTGCGTTTAGGAAACGTGTTTACTGAACGTGATATGGAGTCGTTAGAAGGCCATCAAACGGTTTATAAAACGACTGAAATGGTTGATTTTCAAATAGATGAATATCAAAAGAAACGTTTAAGAGAACTTGGTTTATGGGATAGTAAAGTTGAAGATGATCCATATTCACTTGTTTCAAGAAAAAAATAATATGTATAAACGAGATGAAAAATAAAAAACATAGTAAAATAGTTAAAGACTATGACAAGCAAAAAGAAAAACATCTTGAAAAGTTAGCTACAAAAATGTTGGAAAATGAGGAGAAGAATAGTAAATTAAAGGAGAAAAATATTAACACAGACTTTTTAAATTTATTTTAACATGGCAACTGAAATTAGTGTATTTGATAGTGATGAATTTGAAAGAATGGTTGCAAATCGTGATTTAAGAATTTCAAAGGCATTAGTAGAAACTATTTTAAAAAATTTAAATGGTAGAAAAAGGCATTTACATGCACTTTCAATTCTAGTAGAACAAGAACAGACCATTTATGATATAACAGTAGATAGGCAAGATTTTGTAGTAACTTTAGAACAAAATATACCTATTTTACAAGACAATGAAGATTATGAAACATGTGCTGAAATAGTAAAAGCTATTAAATTTTTAAAAGAAAAGAAAAAATAAATTTGGTTTTCAAAGAAAGTTTTCGTATATTTCAAGCAAAGAAAAAGGTTATGTTAAAGGAATTATATTTAGAGTTTGAAGACGGTAGAAAAGAAACAAAACTAATTCACCTAGAACCAGGTGAACAAGTCAAAATCTATCCACAACAAGATGGGATTGTAACTGCTGGTTGTAAAACATTTAAATATCAAGTTCCTAAACATGAATACTTACCAAAAATAATAGTTCGTTTTGGAGATAAAACATTTATATACCCTGAAGGTATTGAATGTCATCCTAAAACAACATTAAATGATATTGTAGAGTACCTAACTGAAGAGCAACTACTAAAAGAAAAAGTAGAAGTACCTAAAGTAAAAGTACAAAAATGGGAATTTGAAAGTGCAAGTGGAAATGGAACATATACAGTTACATTAAACAAATACGGAAACCCAAAATGCAATTGCCCAGGAACATGGAAGTCAAAAGGCAGATGCAAACACGTTAAAGAAGTAGAGCAAATTTTAATTAATGAAATAAATGAGTAAAAATAGTTCAAAACAAAATGTAGAACAGTTTAAAGATTGGCTTAACTGGATTATAGCGGTTTCTAAAAAGAAAAAACATAAGTGAAAAAACAGTTACTAATTTTATTGTTAGTATTTCCCTGGATGGGATTTAGTCAACCATTTAAAAGAATTGAACAATATAATTTAGATTCTGTAGCTAGAGCAAATTTTGCAAATATTACTTATCCTCAAACACATGATGGGATATTATTATATAATCCATTCCCACGATTTAAAATAACAGTAAGTATTCAGTTAAACAGTAATATTTTTTTAAATGGTTTGACAACAGAAGATTGGTTAAGTTTTGGAGCATATGATATTCGGGCTCGATTTTATATTACTCCAAACTTTAAAGTATTTCAAAAGGTATTTATTACCGGAAAAAACATATTTAACACAACAGGGGTTGTGTTTAAATTTTAAAAGGGTCTCATCGTCTATCGGTTAGGACGTTAGGTTTTCATCCTAAAAAGCGGGGTTCAATTCCCCGTGAGACTACAAACGTAGGAGTTCTTTGACATATTAAATTTTAAAAACATGGAAACAACTTACTTTGTTTTAGGCATGCTTACGATTGTAGCAGTAATTATATTAACTGTTGTTGTTGTAGGTATGGTTAAGATTATCAAACTAGAAAAACAATTAAATAGTTCAACGTTTAATCTTCATCAAGATATCGATTACATGAATCGTAGAATTGATAAAGAGATAGAAGACGCCCATCGTCATATTCAAAATGAGGTTGAGGAAATTCAAAAACACGAACATGTACTTGAAACAGTTCTTCACCGTGATATCGACGAAACTCGCCGCTATATTGATTCCAGAATTGATAAAGTCGTATCATCTGGAACTCTTAAAGAACCAAAACGACAAATTGTAAACGGATAACATCAAATAGTAATTAACCCGTCAATCCTCCTACGTTTTTTTTGTTTTAAAATATTTATAGGAAACTCGACCGGCCCATGGTAGATGGGGGTTTCCGAAATGGATTCTTCAAGTGAGTATCGTTTAATTTTAAAGGATACCATATGAAGAATTTTTTGCTATCTGTTTTTGTATTTTTTACAACACTTTTAACATTATCACAAACTTGCACCCACACCATTAAACTTACCGATACATTTGGAGATGGTTGGAACGGAGGTTATGTTTCTGTTTCTGTTAATGGTGTAACAGTTTTAAGTAATATAACACTTGCTTCAGGGTTTGGGCCACTAAACTATAATTTCTCAGCATCTTCAGGTTCAACAATTCGTGTTTTTAGAACAATTGCAGGGTCATGGCCTTCTGAAATGAGAGTTCAGATAGTAAATAACATAGGAACTGTCCTGTTAAATACTATTCAACCCGTAGCCGGTACTGCAACTACATTAGGACAAACTTGTATAGGAAGTTGTGGCGCTGTCACCCCGGGTTGCACAAATCCAAGTGGATATGGTTCAGCAGTTGCTCCAAACACGCCTACAACGGTTGTCATTTCTAGTTGTAACTTTCAAAGTGAGTATTCAACCGTATCAGGAATAGTTGCAGGACAAACGTATCAGTTTGGATATAGTTTAGGAGGTTATATTACAATTCATACAGGAACATATAACGGACCAATCGTTGCTTATGGAAACGCACCATTAAACTGGGCTTCATCATACACTGGAACTGTCTATGTTCATTACAATACAGGTTCAGGTTGTGGAACTGCGTCTTTATGTGGAACATCAACCGTTAGTTGTATAACTTGTTCGGCTCCTTCTGCTCCGGTAAACGACTTGGTATGTAATGCGTATGCAATATCGTGTGGCCAATTACTCTCAGCTACTACTGTTAATGCAACTAATAGCGGAACTGGAGAGAATAATACTTGTGGTGTAAGCCAAACTATGCCTGGTGTTTGGTTTAAGATTACAGGAACCGGTCAAATTATGACGGCCTATCTTTGCAATACCGTTTGGGATAGCAAAATCTCCATTTTTAGTGGACCTAATTGTTCTTCTCTGACCTGTGTTGGGGGAAATGATGATTTGGGGCCATCGTGCGCTACAACCTCTGCATCTTACCAGTGGACATCAGTTCCAGGTCTTAATTATTATATTTTGGTTCATGGGTATAGCACAAATAGCTCATTTCAAATAGGTTTAATTTGCACTACTCCACCACCACCTGATCCTACTTCTATAACAGCATCAGCAAATACAATTTGCATTGGGCAGTCGACTACATTAACTGCTAATGGTATAAGTGGTACTGTTTATTGGTTTGCGAGTGGGTGTGGAGTAGGACAAATTGCTACAGGAAATTCAATAAGCGTAACACCTACCTCGACTACAACATACTATGCTAGAAATTTTAATTCTGGGTTATTTAGTACAAACTGCGTTTCAACTACCATTGTAGTTAACCCGTTACCCCAAGTTACGGTAACACCGGTTTCTAATTCAATTTGTGCAGGATCATCTACTCAACTTGTTAGCACGGTGACTGGATTGCCTGCAGGAGCTCCTATTACATACACATGGTCACCTAATGTTAATCTAACAAATACATCAGCACCTAGTCCGTGGGCATCACCCAATGCCACACAAAGCTATACACTCACCGTTTCATCAAATGGATGCAACGCATCAACTAACACCAATGTTACTGTCAATCCTAGTATTCCAGTAGTAAGCAGTGTGACAGGAAACAACAATATTATTGCAGGTACCTCTGAGACATACTCGATTACACCGATAGCAGGAGTTACTTATGCTTGGTCATACACACAAACAATGTCTGCTCCGTTATGGACGAATATACCTAATTCCAATTCACCAACCATAACATTCACATGGCCACAAACAACAACTAATGGTGCTGTGCGAGTTCAAGTATCCAATGCCTTTGGATGCAACACGCAAACACAACAATTTTTAATTATAACAATGGGGGCACTACCAGTTAAGTTATTATATTTTTCTGGTGAACCAGTAAATGGTAATAATTTAATATATTGGGCAACTGCTACTGAATATAATACGACACATTTTGTAGTAGAAAAAAGTGAAAATGGAATAATATGGTCTGAAATAGCAACAGCTGCAGCTGCAGGTAATTCAACACAAGAACTCCATTATGATGTTACAGATGCAACAGTTAAACCTATATACAACTATTACAGATTAACTCAATATGATATAGATGGTGCTTATGAAATGTTTGATCCTATATTAATTGATAATAGAAGTAACACTAAAGTTATATTTCGCCGTACTAATTTATTAGGTCAAGATATTGATGAAAATGCTACAGGAATCATACTTGAAGTATATGAAGATGGAACTTTTAAAAGAATAATAAAATAATTTGGAAATTTAAAATCTTTTTCGTATGTTTAAGAAAATTAAAAAAGTTATGGAATTTATTAAAGAAAAAAAAGAAACATTAATTGCTGTTAGTTTTATTGTAGGATGGTTTGTATTTATAGCACTAGTTGCTATCTTATCTACTTAAATTTATGTTAAAGGTTTCGCTTATTTCTGATACACACACAAAACATTCCTTATGTGAAAATGATTTACCTGGAGGTGATCTATTGATACATGCTGGGGATTTTATGAACACAGGTTATTCTATAAATGAAGCATTTGGATTTTTCAATTGGTTTAATAACATAGACAACTACGATACAAAAATATTTATTGCAGGTAACCATGATCGTTTAATGGAAAATGACCCTGAAAAAATGGCAGGTATCTTAATGGGTTATAAAACAATCGACTATTTACAGGACGAAGAATGTGTTTTATATTTTGATGGACCAAATGGAGATCATCCAGAAGATAATATTCGCATCTATGGTTCACCTTGGCAACCGGAATTTTACAATTGGGCATTCAATTTGGTTCGTGGTAGTGAAGAAATGAAAGCAAAATGGGATGCCATTCCATCAAACACAGATATTTTAGTTACACATGGTCCCCCATTTGGATATTTAGACATACCAGGAGGACATACGATTCGAGTTGGATGTGAAACATTACGTTCTCGAATAGATGAAATTCGTCCAAAAATTCACGTGTTTGGACATATTCATGGTGGTTATGGTTATTATTTTGATGGGCATACCCATTTTTTCAATGCATCTATTTTGAATGAACGATACCAATACGCAAATTTACCATTCACATTTGAATGGGACAACATAACAAATGAAATAAAATGGCAATAAAAAAATCAGTTTTAGTTAGAATAGCAGGTGAAATACATTACTCAAAACACATTGAAATAGACCCATCTAAGTTAACAAACATTTTAAAATTCCCTAAAGATGTCTTTGCTGACATAGATGGAGTTCGTATATCGATTAAAAGAGAAGATTTTGAACAATTAATAGAAAAAAAATGAAAAGGTTATCAAGACAACAAAAAGAAGAAAAAGCAGTAGTTGATTTAATCAACAAAATGTTTAAAATTGCTGGACATGAAGTTACTTACGATGATGTAAAAGATCGTAAAGACAATTGGTTTAATCAATGGACAATGACTGAATCACAAAGCGATGAATGGATGGAATGGGGCAAAAAATACTTTATGAAAACATTTCGACTCCCCGCCAAATACGCTGAACGTGAAATGCAATGGGTTCATTTGATGTGGGGATTAAAGTTAGATCCTTCTCCATTTGAAAAAATAAACCAAAATGAGCAAATTATTTAAAATATGAAAACAGATTGGAAAACAATATGGATGTATATAATTCATATATTAGCAGGAATTACAATTGGATTTTATTTAGCTGGATGTAAATCACCAAAATCCGGGTGTGATGCATATTCTCAAAACAAAATAAAACATGAGAATATCTCACGAAAATAAAGGACGACCATCAGAAAAGAAATTACCGGTTGTAGTGATTTACAAAAAACCAACCGGAAAAAAACACTACATGATGGTAACAGAGTCTAGTGTTGATGATATCATTGATGAAAAAAAACGTAATCCATTAATTCCAAACAACTATGAAATAATAGACATAGGTGTTGGAGAATCATTTATTGAAAAATATAAAAAACAATACGATATCAAATGATGCTTATTTATAGACATAATGGAAAATGTTATATTATTCACAGAGATATACCACTACATAATTTTGTAAACAAAGAAGGTATAGTTGATTTAGAGCTAGTCAAAATGTGTAGAGATTATTTTTTTCGTGTTGATCATGTACTACGAACTGAAACACATTTTTTATTTGCTGAAACTATACAAGATGCAGAAATTATTGAAGAAACTCAAAACGTGGTGGAAACAACATATAGTTGATATCTGCCCAGAACATTTAAATAATATATTTTAAAATATGGCAATATCACCTCAATCAATACGAAAAGGAATTATCATCAAATTTGATGATGAAATAGTAGATAAAAAAGTAGTTTTATCTGCAAGTGAATCATGGAATGAAAATCATCAAATATTATTCAAAAAACTACTTAAACAAGGTGGATCATTTAAAATTAACGGAGTACTTATTGAAGTGATTCCTGAAATTAAAACACTTAACTCTAAAGGTGAAATTGATGGGGGTGTAATTAAAGTTGACCCTTTAGCTAGATTTTAGGATTTGGCTTTCTAAATTTTCTTTCGTATATTGAAGGAAAAATTATGAAGAAAAAGTTAAAAGAATCAAAAGAACCTAAATTACCTGAATTCATTGTATTAAATGAACATTGTCAAGTATTTTGTGGCTTGCGAGGCGGTTATCCTGCTTTTAGTGATAATATAGAAGATGCAAAACCACTTACAAACAACCGTCAATTAACAATGATTCAGTATGGGACATCATTTAAATTAGAAAAGGAATATTTATGAGTATAGAAGAAGAATCACAAGAATTATGGCATCAATTAAAAACCGCTAAACAAGCATTAAACGAAGCAAAACAACAAAGTGTTGAAGCTGAATTGTTAGTTTTTGCTTTAGAAGAAATGAAAGAAAATCCTACTATGAGTATTCAAAAAGCAATTGTAAACGCTTATGAAAAAATCATTCAATAAAGGAATAGTTTTTATAAAAGAACTTTCGTATATTTTAATAAATTAAAAAAATATGTTTACTGTTTTATATTTTATAGTTGCGATATTAGTTATAGGTGGATGGGTTAAATATGGTATTTGGTTTTTATTTAATTCTAAATATGCTTTAATAGGGTGGGTATTACTCATTTATGCTATAATTAGAATTATTTGGTTTCCTGAGGTATGTCATGTTTGTTTGGATGGTGGTTATATTGATGGAAAATAAATAAAGGAATAGAAAATTTAAAAGAGAATTCGTATATTGATTGTATAATTAAAAAAAAGAAAAGTTATGAAAATTGTAAAAAAACCTATGAGTACAGCAAAACGCGGTCGTCCCGCAAAACAACAAGTTCAAGTCGAGTTCAACCCTAACAAAATTAAACTAGTTAGAGGTAGTGAATTGCAATTTAGTGAAGCATTGTTTCGACCTATGAAAACAAACACTGAATTAGATGTTATATTTTCAACTGATGGTGGTTTAATGCCAGGTACTAACATGATGTTAGCAGGTGGACCTGGTTCAGGTAAATCAACAATTGTACTTGATGTATTAGCTAAACTAACTAAACAAGGATTGAAAGTATTGTTTGTTAGCGGTGAAATGGATGAAATTGCGCATTACAAATATTGCAAACGTATGCCAGAGTTTAGTTGTGTACAAACATTGTTTTTGAAAAACCATTCAGAAACAGTAAAAGAAACAATTGAATACGTATTTAATCAAGGATATGATGTAATTGCAATTGATTCAATTGCTGAAGTATTAGAGATGTATAAAGATGCGTATCGTACAACTGAAAGTGCTGCGGAGTTTTGGTTTTTGAATCTGCAAGATCAACATAAAAAAGGCGGAAACAAAAACAAATACTATACTACGTTTATAAACATTCAACAAATGACTAAAGCGGGTGATTTCGCAGGTAGTAATAGATTAAAACACATGGTTGATGCGTTTTGCCACGTTGAACGTTCACGAGACGGATTAGAGCGATCACTATACTTTAGCAAAAATAGAGATTGTGATAAGGATTTTAAAGTGTTCTTTTCAATCTACAATGGCGGAGTGCATTATGCATATGAAATGGAAAAAGCTGATTAAAAAGGAATAGGAGGAGCAATCCTCCTTTCATATATTTATTTAAAATTAAAAGATATGAGCTGTTCAGGAGGAAAATCAACTAAAAAAGGTCGCTACAATAAAGCAGATAATTTAAAAAAACCTACAGGATATACTGTAGATAAAAAAGGAAACGTTAAACCAAAATATAATTAAAAGATATGTTAAAAAGAAATTTTATTCAAGTCGGAAATGACTTAAACAAAGCAATTGCATTTGCTAACACGTTAGATAACAATAATATTCTAAATGTACAACGAATTAAACAAAAAGAGTTTTATATTCCTACACTAGATGTAGTTTCAAAACTACAAAATGAAGGATGGCAAATAAACAGTGTTGCTGAACAACGAGGTAAAGGTCGTAAAATTGCACATAATTTTGTTCGATTACAGCATCCTGATTTTGCTATAAAAAACAATAAAGGTAAAGATGAAGCATTGCTATCGTTAACAGTTACAAATAGTTGTAACGGAAGCAAACCGATTAATTTAGAAATGGGCATGTATCGTTTAATTTGCTCTAACGGAGCAGTACGATTTGATGAAGCTGCAGAAACACAAAAAATCAAACATACCGAAATTAACTATAAAAACTTAGATCAATATTTAAACATTGTTAATCGTAAATCATCTTTAGTATTAAATGAATTTGAAAAACTAAAACATTCAAACCTATCAGTAAAAGAAATGAGAGAGTTAGCTTACGAAGCAGCTAAGTTGAGATACAATGATATATCAAATATTAATATTGATGATATACTTGCAGTTAATCGAATCGAAGATGAAGGAAACGATTTATGGACAGTGTTCAACCGTATCCAAGAAAACCTAACATCAACTGTTAATAACGCTAGCGACGATATTTTATTGAATAAACAATTGTTTGCTTTAGCTGAAACATTTGCTTAAAAAAGGAATAGCCCTTGTAAAAGGGCTTTCGTATATTTCAAGTAATAAAAAAATAAAGGTTATGAATGAAAGAAAAATTATGAGCCAAATAGCGGCAAGCAATGCTGATTTTCATCCGATTATTCGAGATAGTAAATTATGCATAGATGATAAACTGTATTTACAAGATGCATTAGTAAATATATTCAACAATGATTTTCGAGCAATGGTTGATAATATGTTAGAACATGCTATTGAAATGGAAGAATATGAAACAGCGATTGTTATTAGAGATGAATTAGATAAAATAGATAAAAAATGACAGAAAAAGAATTGCAATTACTAGGCTTTGAAAAACAAGAAGATGGTGGAATTGAAGTATCTGATGATCAAGGCGGACTTTGGATAGAAGATGAATTTTACTACTACACATACGACATAGCAATGGGGTTCAGTTTAATCTCAAATTCAAACGATGAAATAGGAGAAGATGGACAGTGGTTTGTAGAAATTTTTAACACCGAACCATCAATCCGTTTTACAGACTTTGGTGAAGTACAAGCGTTTATAAATTTAATAGAAAGTAGAATAGTAAAAAAATAGGTTATGGCAAAGAAAGAAAAACATGTAATTGAAGTGAAGTATTTAGATTTGAAAAAACGTTTTAAAGCAGGAGAAATGTCAATAGAGGAGGTAGATCAAATTACCTGTGAACTGATTGCTGATTTAGCTATTTTAACTGAAAAAAACGTTACTGAAATTGGAGGTACATCAATTGACTTGTACAAAAATAGGGTTTGGTATATTATTGAATTAGCTGGATTGTTACCTGAATATAGAGACGAAGATGAAGATGTAGTAGATGATGTTAAAGACGACTACTACAATGCAGATGACGAAGATTCATTTGATATAGATGATAGTAAATTTTATAGATAAAAATTTGGAGAACTAAAAAAGTTTTCGTATATTAAAAATAAGAAAAAAGAAAGAAAGTTAAATTAAAAAAAAGAAAAATTATGTTAAATTTAAGCCAAGACAGTTTTTTGACAACAAGCGAAATTAAACAACGCGCTAAGTCAATTTTTACAGAAACAGCCGCTCCAACGGTTTCAAACAAATTTACCCACATTCCAACCAATCGAGTGATTGAAGATATGGAACAATTAGGATGGGGTGTAGTTGATGCCAAAGAGGTAAAAGCTAGAAAAGAAGGAACAAAAGGGTTCCAAAAACACTTAGTTGTATTCCGCAACCCAGATGTAGTAATTAATGGTGCTGACGGTGATACAGTATTTCCACAAATCCTATTAACAAATTCAAACGATGGAAAAAATGCGTTTACATTCAAATGTGCAATTTTCCGAATGGTGTGTGAAAATGGATTGGTTGTTTCCACTCAAGAATTCTCTGATTTGAAAATTCGCCATATGGGTTATACATTTGAAGAATTGCAAGCACAGATTCGAGTAGTAGTTGATCAGCTTCCACTTACAGTTGAATCAATGAACAAAATGAAACAGGTTCAACTAAGTGAAGAGCAAACAATTGAATTTGCTAAAAAAGCACTTGCAACTCGATTCACTGAAGATGAAGTGGACAATGTGAAAATAGACTTGGATCAGCTACTTGAGCCAACCCGTAAAGAAGATGAAGGAAACGGATTATGGGAAGTATTTAATCGTATCCAGGAAAAAATTCTAAGTGGTGAATTCACATATATGTCAGGTGCTAAAATCCGTAAAGCTAGAAAAATTAAAAACTTCCAACAAGACGTTAGAATCAATAGTGAATTATGGGAGCTTGCAGAAAGTTTCATGTAAAAATGCGATTTGCGAAAATGGGGTAATATGTATAATAGAACCCCATTTTTACAGACCATGGCTTATATATATTTAATTGAATTTCCAAACCACCCAAATTTATGTTATGTTGGTAAAACAACACGTAACCCGGTAACAACAAGAATCAACGAACATTTTTGGAGAGAAAATACAAAATCTAAAACAGACAAACTTTGTAGGTGGTATAGAAAAAACAACCTTGAAACTATCAACACAGTTTTAGAGGAAACAGATATAGAAAATGTAGATTTTTTAGAGGTGTTTTGGATACGCTATATGAAATATCTAGGTTTCAAGTTGACAAACCACCACGACAATGAAACCATTTCTATAGCTTGGACAGAAGAAAGAAAGAAAAAACATAGTGAAAATAAAAAACAATTTCGTTTCACAGAAGGATCTAAAGTTAAAATGAGCGAATCTAAAAAAGGTAGAAACGTAACATGGGGTGATAAAATAAGCCAAACCAAAAAGGGCATACCAAACCCATTTAGCGAAACTCATTTAGAAAACATTAGAGCAGCTAGAAAAAAATCACATGGCAAACCAGTGATTCAGTTAGATTTAGAAGGAAATGTGGTGGGTGAATTTAACATGGTTATAGACGCAGCTACTTATTTATTTCATACAACACACTCACACATGAAATTGAATGGTTTGAAAAATGGAATCAAAGATTGCTGTTCAGGCAAACAAAAAACCGCAGGTGGTTTTAAATGGAAATTTAAAGAAAATTTGGAGATCTGAGAGAGATTTCGTATATTGAAGGTAAGAAAGAAAAAAGTTATTTGAAATATTAAAATATAGTCAGGTAATGCGTAATGTGAAAATGGTATCACATCCTGAAAACACCACGGTCCATAACCACTTGGACGCGAGAAGTCATAAAGGTTGCATCGTTGCAGGTTCGAATCCTGTCCTGACTACTAATAACCTGTACCCTTGAAAAACTCGTATTATTGGTGTCTACGTTAATTCGTAGTGTAAGTCGCAATTAGAATAGATTGCTACCATAGATAAGCAGGTTAGCTTCGATATAAAGGGGTAATAGAATAAGAAGCAATCCAGTCAGGTGGCGGAAGGGTAAACGCACTATTACAGCAGCAGGTTCGAATCCTGCCCTGACTGCGCTGCTTCATAACCAGTTTTCTTTTTACCCTGCCTCACGAAAGTGGGGCAGGTTTTTCTAAAAGAGGAATAGTTTGAGCAAAAGAAATTTCGTATATTGAAGTAAATTAAAGAGAGAACAATGAAACAAACAGCAGTAGAGTGGTTGGTTGAGCAATTAAAAGAATATGATTTTGCTGATATTAAAG
>Ga0214917_10001391_pt1 | contig 31077 bp, 51 predicted proteins | sample LL_1208_BB_MetaG_FD_177983 | JGI IMG/M metagenome (GOLD analysis project Ga0214917, IMG submission 177983) | Freshwater microbial communities from Lake Lanier, Atlanta, Georgia, United States - LL_1208_BB | ecosystem: Environmental > Aquatic > Freshwater > Lake | place: USA: Georgia | collected... | reverse complement strand
AGCAATTTTGATTTTCCCTTTATCGTGTCTAAGGCAGACAACAAACATACCGCCATATTCACCATTAGCGTTCCAAGTGTCCATTACTTATTCCGCCTAACAGGTCTAACATCTAAAGCAATAATGTCTATTATGTTTAGGTGAGTGTAAATCCACTTCTTAGCCTTATCCCTATCAGGAAAATCTAAGCTATAGATTTGATTAGTGTTATCAGTAATACGATAAATAGTCATTAGTTATCCCTTTATCTTGTCCCAAGTTAAGTCATCTAGCATACTTTCAAACAATTCGTCTGTAGTTTCATGCCAAGCGTCTAAGGCTTTTCTAAAATTATTTGTAAGTTCTTCTTTAATAATTTCGTAGCCATTGCCTTCTTCCCAACGCAACTTAACATATTGTTCTTCGCCATTGAATTCAAAATAGATATCTCTAACCCAATGATTAACTTCTTCATCAACAGATACAAGTTTTAAGTCTTGTAATCCCGATAGTTTCATTTGTTTCCCTTTCATTTAGATAGCCCCTTTCGGCTACACAACGATTAGAACACACGACACGACACCACACAAGCACATTTCAAGTTTCGTTATCAAACCGTTATAAAACGCTAAAACCCCCTAAACGAGAGGTATTTAGGGGGTTAGCAAAGCAGTAAAGGGGCTAGGTATCACAACTAAACATTTAGAAACCCTTTACCGCAAATCTATTCTAGCGGTTTATTGCCCCGCCTTTCATTACAACTCTTATGCGCTGGCAACAATAAAGCAGTATCACCATTATCGCTAGGAACAGCGTGGTCAGCAACCCAACTATCATTAGCCCTAGCCCCATCACCGCACAAATGGCAAACCAAAGCAGTTTCTCTAACCAACTTCGCCCTAGCCCGATAAGACCCCGAATACTGCCCCGTCTGCTTCTTAACCAAATTTCGTTTCGCATTATGAAGTTTCTTAACCAAATTTTCGTGTTCATCACACCTATTACCACCCTTAGTCAAAACTCCGCAGTCCAAACAAGGCTTAGGAAACCTACTCACTTCTCACAATTCCTAATCGCATCAACTTCAGTATCAAACCTATCCCAACAATTCTCAACCAAATTCCAACCAAATTTCAACCAAATAAACCAAATAAACAAAACAGCAAAAACCAAATTCAACCAAAACAACGCTTTCTCCCAACCAGAACACCAAGTATGTTTCAACCGAATTTTGAACCAAATTTCAACCAAATTACGCATCCTTACCCCAACCAGAACCCTTAAACTGAACCCCAACCGAACCAAACAAACGAACCAAATCTTCACCACACTCAACACACTTCACAGGCACTTCAGGTGTCTCACTTATAGAAGCCGATACAACCAAATAATGACCATTACTACATTGATACTCATAAATCGGCAAACAAATCATCTCCCTTTTCTTCTTCTATTTTCTCGGCAACAAACCTTAGCCTACCTTCAATAATCGGCAAATACTCTTCAGTCAACTCCACACCAATAAACCTAAACCCTTCCAGCAACGCAGCCTTACCTGTTGAACCAGAACCAGTAAAAGGGTCAAGAACAATACCGTTAGGCGGAGTTACTAGCCGAACCAAATAACGCATCAGAGATGTTGGCTTTACTGTTGGATGAATGTTTTGAACTTCACCTTCGTTTCGGTCTTTCTTATTTGCCTTAGCAACATAAAAAAACCTACTTGCCCCACCAGAATCAGCAACACCCTGAATAGACTCGTATTGATGTCCAGCACCACCACCAAAAGGTTTAGCACCATCAACCCAACGATTTATCACACCAGAACTTTTACTGAAACCAGACTGTTCATCAAGAAGGTCTGCTGTGTATTCGTCTAAAATAATGTTTGCTGGCCAGCGACCAAGAGTATAAGTAGTAATACCATTAGTTTCTTGTGGGATTCCCACACCTTTACCACCTAATGCCTTACCACCAATAACTGTTCTTTGATACTGTGGTATGGTTTCAGTTCCAATACGACTACCACCAATGTTTAGCCCACCAGTTCCAAACTCTAAAACATTCTCAGCCACAGTGCCAACCAAAGGCTTACGAGCAACAACAATAGGCTCAAAAGCAGGCTTCAACGCTGTTCCCCAACCATCCCACTTCTTAGCATCATCAGTAGCAGGGGCAGTAAATTCAAAAACATCTTGCTTCACAGTTTCACCAGCACCAGAACCATCAGGTTGATGAAAACCAGATTTCATAGTCTTACCATTACCAGTCAAAGGGCGAGAACCAACAACTTCTCTCTCAGCACCATACAACTTATCTATTGCCTTACTAATATTGTGCGACTTAGGAAAACCAGAACCATACAACCAAGCAATCGAATCACGCACTTCAAAACCAGAATCTTCAATAGCAACAGCCAACCTATGCCAAGTACGAGAACCACCAAAAGCCAACAAATGACCACCAGGTTTCAACACACGCAAACACTCACGCCAAACATCCGTATTATAGGCAACCCCAGAAGCATCCCAACTCTTACCCATAAAACCAAGTTCATAAGGTGGGTCAGTAACAATAGCATCAACCGAATTGTCGGCAAGCGTAGGCAAAACATCTAAACAACTACCCAAAAACACAGTAGCGTTATCTAACTCAAGCGTAGGTTTCATAATTACTCTTCTTCTGGTCTAAAACCAATCTGCAACTCAGGTTCTCTCACAATCGCCTGTGAACCCTGCTCAACCTGCGAACTAACATTCACAAAAGTATTAGGCTCACTCAACGAATGAATATGCGTTGCCCGCCAAGACTTCAACAACTGCAAAGCAGACTTCTCATCCGTCTCAAACTCTGCCCCACAAGAACAACGCTCACGAACCATTTACAACTTCCAGACAGTCCCAGTAAAATCCTTTCCCTTTTCAACAGCAAAACAAACCAAACCAGGTTGGCTATCTTCACCAGCAGTATGCCTAAACCAATTACTACCATTATCTAAAGTAGCGGCTTGAATCCAAAACCTGCTAGAACCAGATGGTGTAGAACCAAGTTCCTGAACCCGTAAATGATGAAAATGCCCGCTCACACCGATAGTTGCAGCGTGAACAGGTTGCTTACCAAAAGCCTGTTGCCGCCACCAAGTAGGAACTTGGTCAGGTCGGGAACTTTGATGTCCATGCCACAACCCCAAAATATGTTTAGTATCCCCGAAAATGTCGTAAGCCAAACTCTCATCATTAGGTTGCGGTTCAAAAAACTTGATAGGCAAACCAACTTCATTACTCAACCGAGCCAAAGTCCTACCAATATGAATACCCCAATCATCCAAAGTATTACCCACACGCTGTTTAGATACACGCCATTGACAATGATTACTACCAACCGAAAGATAAGAAACAGGAGCAAACTTACAAAGTTCCTTCAAAACATCCCACGCTAGAGTAGTAGCAAGGTCAACCTGTTGCATAATACTTAGCGTATTTGTTCTTAACTGCATCAAATTAGCGGCATTACCAAAATTCTCGATAGTATCGCCAACATCACAAAATACAATCTTTTCAGGTTTTACTTCCCTACATTTCGCAATAAGAGCTTTCTTTTTCTCTTCCACACGCTGCAAAAATTCTTCAGTTCCGCCCCTATGGTCAGCCTTACCTACCTGTAAATCCGACCACAACACAACCAAAGCCTTACCAGAAACTGAAGTCTTAGGTTCAATCTTTTTAGTTTTCTTGGCTTGCGAATACAACAAAGGCAAATCAACTACAGCATTACGCTTCCTAAATCGAAACTTATAGGAAGTTAGCCACATAGGTTCAAGCGGAAACGGTCTAGCAACCTGCCAGCGAGAAGTTCTAGGTTCACCAACAATCTCAATCAATTCAGGGTCAAAACCAGCATCAACCAAAAATTGGTCAAAATCAGGCTTTTCATCATCCTGAACAGGTGGCAAGATTGCTTCACCTTCAGTTCCATCAAACTCAACTGCTGGATTCCAACCAGAAGGTGGATTTATTTTAGGTGCAGGAGTAGCTAAATTTTCCAACATGAGCAAGCCTTCAATCTATGTCTCCGCATACTGTTATCACTAATGTTTATGTTTCGCTTCTTTAACTCTCGTGATAGCACCGTCAACTGCCAACTAGGATTCATCACAGCTTCTTCAAATATCTTGGCATCAGCATCCGATAAATCATTCTTTATGCTTTTAACTCTACAGGAAAATACCTTGCCTGGTATATTCAAATCTTCAAGCATCTTTGCCATCCAATAAAATAGGGCTAGTAATATTGGCGCATAACTCCCTAATGCTTGCTAAAACAACAGGATGAGTTACTGTATTAGTTTCTTCAATAACATCTGCTATCTTATGTCTGACAGCATCAAAATCTGCTGACCAAACCAAATTATCGTCACGCAAAAACTTAACTGCATCTTCCGCTTTTTTATTCATCATCATTCCCTTCATAATCATTTTTATCATCAATCAATTTCGCTAAATATAAGATAGTGAAAAATCCAACCACTAACATTAGGACACCAACCACCCCAATAGAAGCCAATAATTCAAGCATTAGAGCTGCCTTCAGCAGAATCAAAATCTTCTTCAGCTTGATACAAACGCAAAGCGTGAATACAAGGGTCTCCCCCTTCATCCCAAGCATCTAACTCTTCTTTAGTCATAGGTAAACCATCATGTGTTTCACAAACAGGTTTGCTAATCCACTTCTTTTCCCGACCAATCTTTATCCATTCTTCAAATTCCATTAGTTTTCCTTTGTTTTACATGAATCGCACAGTTGTTGACATGAACAATCTCTGTCGCTACATCTATCACAAGTGCAATCACTCATTTGTTTTCTCCCTTGATAAGAGCAATAAGAATTTCTTGTGGTAACCACCATCTACCAATAGATTCATCAAAACACCAACCCTTTTCTAATGCTTGCTCTGGTGTAAGTTTTTCAGCTTTTAGTTCTTCTAGCAGTTTGATGATGCGTTCACGTTCATCTATAACCCCAAAATCATGCCCCATATTTGCATATGTATTAGCAACAAAGGCTAAAGATTCTTTAAGAGGATTATCTAGGTCTAAAGTTAAATCTTTTATTGCGTAAGCATCTATTAGTTTGATGATGCGTTCACGCTCTTCAGCACGACCATTCTCATAAGCCCTATGAATCCACTCATTCAACTTCTCAGATTCAGCCCAAGACATTACGAACCTTTCTCTTCAAATCAGGTTTCACAAAGAAACGCCAACGATTACGCAAACGATAAAACTGACCAAACAATAAACAACGCCAACTAAACTCGGCTCTATGCTTTGCCATTCATAACCCTTTCTCTCGGTATAAACCAAATCTAAACCAGAAACCACTTAGACACAAGCAGTAAAACCATAAATAACGAAATCGTTATAAATGAGTAATCTGGACCTTCACGCCAGTCCAACCATCAACCGAATACCGTTTATAAGCCAACAAATTCACAATCCTGGCATCATCTACAATAGCCCCACCCTTAGTCAAACCATCCCCAACAGCTCTAACCAACTTATCTAAATCAGGCATCACAGACGGAAACTCCCTAGAAACAGAAGAAGGCTTCGGAAGATAAAACCAAAGTTCCACTTCCAAAGCCCCATCAATAGGCTCATCAAAAAGAGACCTACACTCTTCTTCTATCGCAGCTCGCCAAGCAGGAAGATTCTTACTCGCTTCAATAAAACGATTATTCCCAACATGCCTTTTAGAGCCTTGCGGTGCAGGTAAACCTTCAACTTCAAACCTACTTATCATACTTTCTATAATAAGTGGCACAAAGAACAAGGAACCAAATAGTAGCCATAACATAGCCCAACAAAGCCGTATTATCGTCAGGACTATTCAGCCCCAACCAAACAAAACTCAAAATAGTTGCACTAACAATAGCTATTGCGGCAATCAAAATGTTTCCCAAGATGAACCAGCAGACAACACGACAACTTCATTAGCGTTAATAGTCAACTGACCATACACAACAGGTTTACCTTCCTTATCAGTAAACTCGTTCACATTCGCTGAAGCACTACCACGAACATTCACAACTTCACCAACCTTCACAGGATGACTAGACCAAATTTTATAATTTAACTTCCCTTCAGTCCCATCAGCCTTCCTAAAAGTGTCCTGAGCTATAAAAAACTTAGGAAAAACCTTAGTAACCGACAGATTTGATGCTTGGATTTGATTGGGCATTTTACCCTTCTTTCTTTTCTATATGTTTTGGATTTACACAATCGGCATGATTGCATATTCTTTTACCTGGCAGGACAGCAGTCCCATCAGACATTGGTGTAATTCCGTCATCATCATAATCTCCCTGATGCGGAATACATTTAAGGTTCCCATACTGAAGAACCTTAGCGGGTTTAGCACGACAAGAAACACAAAGCAAATCAGTCCGCTCACGCTTATCAGGAGAAACAACCCACGAATAACCGCATTGGAAACAAATAACCTTGTTCTCATCCACAACCCAATCCTATAACTCAAACGCTTTTACAAAGCCGACAATTCCACACGATTTTGTCATGTTCGCAAAACTTTGGTGGAGCTGCCTGAACCTTAGCCATCTGCTCATCATAAATTCGCTCCCGCTCTTTCTGCGCTTCAGCAGCTTTAGCCTTACGCTCCTGCTCCGCCAAATCCCATTCAGCCTGCAACTCTTCTCTAGTTTTCTTTCTCTCAGGCAAAGGACCATCAAACCACCTATCGCCATTCAACCAAGTAGTCGGATGCGGAATAAACTCAGGCTCAGGCAAATTACGGTCATTACCAAACCGAATAGCACCAGCCAAAATCTCATCAAAACTACTTCTAGCCAAAGCACTCTCAAACGCTTTCAAAGCAGCTCGCTTAGAGACCTTTCTCGGATAAACATTCCAAAATTCTTCAAATTGAGCATATATGGTTATATATGGTTCTATTGATGTTTCGTGTGCCAATATAGTCACCCCTGACTTACCCACTCTGTCACCCCTGATTGCACCATCTGTCACCCCTGAAATCGAAATCCAATACTTATTCGTCTTGTATTGGCTCTTACCTTCACCACCCTGCGGTTCAACAACCAACTCACCAAGTTCCTGCAAATACTTGATATCCCGCTTGACACTTCTTTCTGAAGAATTAGCGTATTTAGCCAAAGTAGCAATACTAGGCCACGCACCATTATCGCCATGATGATTAGCAATACCAATCAAAACGACCTTAGCCCGCCCTTCAGAGCGAGAATGGTTCAAAACAAGTGAAATCATCTCTACGCTCATTTCAAGCCCCCTACGAGCCTTACAAAGCCTTTTTTGCGTAGGTTCATAACCATTACCCTTCTTCCATCATCAAAGCATCACAAAGTTTCTTAGCTGCAACAGCCACATCATCCCTATCGCCAGCCTGAAAACGACCAGCATTAAACATAATCTTGTCTCTCTGGTCCCGAATAGCCCTAAGTTGCTCAATCTCCAACTCATAAAACCTACGAGCCTTAGCAACCTGGTGAGACTTCAAAACCCGCAAATCAGGTTTCTCTGTAATGTGCGAACCATTTCGTTCGCTTTCCAAACTATCCACAATAACCCCTTCTACAGACTCAAACGATAAAGAGTCCTATTCCAATCATTATCAATCAAAAACCAGTCACCCTTCATAAAATCATAGATAGGAGTCTGCTCAGGAAACTTAAATCTCTCCAATTTCCAGCCATAAACCAAAGCCTTATCCCTAAAAGCAGCATTAGATTCCATCAAAACATTAGCTTCACTACACAAAGCAATCAAATTAGACGGAACATCCAGCAATTTAGAGCCACCCATACCACGATTTATACGGTGTTGGGGGACAAGCGTATCGTCTATCCTGCCACAATGCCAGCAACAAACATCACGCTTGACCACCCTAGACCAGACAGCCTTACTAACCATGCCTAAAGGTCAACTCCACCTGTTTAGCAATAACAGCAGTCAAAGTTCCAGCATCACTAATCTGCTTAATTTTCGCCTTGACACGACTCAACTCAACTTTAGCCATATCTAACTCAAACTTTACTTCAGCAGTCTTTAGACGAGCCACAGCAGTCCTATCAGCCACAGTTCCCTGAGCTTCAAGAAAAGCCGACTGGTAAGCCTTCTCATACGCTAAATCCCTGTCAGCAACCTTAAACTCGGCATCATACAAAGCATTAATCCCCTTTTCGCCAGACTGGATAAGTTCATTGAGTTTAGCGATAACCTGGTCAGGACTAACTATTTCCAAGTTGCTTACCCCATTCTTGAATCTTCTCTAACCTATCCGCAGGCATACCAGCATCTTGAGCCAACTTAAAAGTAGTTCTTAACCCTTCTAAATTTTTCTCGTAAAACTGTTCACCCGCCTTCTGATACAAAGACTCCCATTCAGCACGATTTACCTTATCCATCTCACTAGCGGAAGGTCTCTTACCTTTAGGGCTGAACTCACCACCAAGCGCACTAATAGCACGACCATAAGCAGAAGTAGCACAATTCTCAACAAAACTTGTTTTATTGATATGGCTAGTGCCTAAGCGTTCTTCAGCGAAATCAACAGCAGCAGGTTTCTCATCTGCCTTATCTAAAAACACTTCAGCCTTCATAACAACCTGAGATTCATTCAACAAAACAATCTCCAAGTTCAAGCGACCTTCTGGAAACTTAGCCCAGAACAGGTCAATTCTTTCCTGAACAGTTTGATACTGTGAAAGGTCAAAAGCCATTACACTAACCCAACTTCCGTCTTATCATCCAAAACCAACCAGGTGCCAATACCAGCAATCTGGATAGCAATAGTGTCCTTGTTCCATTCCTGAATACCAGTAATCGGACCAACAATGACCGTATTTACCTTATCTGGAATGAAAATGTTTAGAGTGACTAAATTACCTACACTCAAATTTGAACCTTTTACATCTGACATTTTTAACCTTTCTTAGAGATAGTCAAATATGGTGTGCCACCAGAACGAGCTGAACGAGTAGCAACAACCTTTCCATTTACAAGACCATACTTTGCTTTACCCATAAAGTCAAGAACTCTGCTCTTAATTTCATTCAACGACTCTTGGGCAGACTCCAACTCGGCTTGCTTCAACAACAAATGCATACCAAATGAACCCAACTCAATCTCATCTTCCACAATGTCAGGATGCATAGCTCGAACCGTTTGATAAGTAGACTCAGAACCATCCCAATTAGGCGCATAATCAGACTGGACACCATCCCAAAAATCCTGCACACGCTTCACCATAAGTTCAGAAAACTCCTGGTCATAATCCAAATCATAAGTAACCAAATTATTGCCTTGAAACAAAACAACAAGTTTGCACCACTTTAAGCCAAGCAAATGCATATACCATTGACATTGAGCCACATACTGTGGTGGCACTTCATCCCAACGATAACCAGCAGTCTTAATCTCCAGCAAACCAAACTCAACTTCACCAGTTATAGGGTCATTGAGTTGCAGAATACCGTCAGGATTGGCGTGACGGTAATCATCAGCCCAAGTTCCAGTCAACCAAATCTTGTAGGCAGGATTCTGTTTAGCCCACTCATCACGAATAACAGGCTCAAGAACAGTCCCCCAAAACATTTTTTCATTCTGCTCAAAAGACTCTGGAATCTTCCCACTTAACTTCGCCCACAAAGTATAGGCAGACTCCCATTGGTTCAAACCAAGAATAGTTCCAACTTGAGAGCCACCAATACCATTACTACGCAACTCATGCCACTCAGCACTTTGATTCTCAAAGTCCCCAATAAGCACAGCCTTACCAAACAACGGATGTTCTAATTTAGACATAATCCCTTTCTCCTTTACATTTCGTAGATTTGTCAGTATGGTTATCTTATGCCTACCCACCGACAAATGCAAACAAATCAACAAAAATTATTTGAATTACACGAACTCGTGCTAAAAGAAGGGCAAGTTCCCTGCCAAAACGCACCAGACCTATTCTTTCCAGAACACAAAAACCAGGCAATAGCCGCAGAAGATACTAGATACGCTAAAAGCCTATGCGCTGAATGTCCAATAATAGACCAATGCCGAATGTATGCGATAGAAACAGATGAACCATTCGGAATTTGGGGTGGACTAACCAGAGAAGAACGCAAACAATTTATGCGAGTTATTTCTTCTCGGAAGCTTCCTTTGCCTTTTCAATAGCATCCCTAGCACCACGAGCAACATCAGCCTTAGTAGCACGACCAGTCGTAGCAATAGCGTAGCCAATAACCGAAATAACACCCAACATTAGCGTTCCCCAAGCAACCAAGACACCAGTAAGCCAATTACCTGTAAGAGCAGCTCCCACACCCATAGAACCACCAAGAATATAAAGAAAGATACCAAAACCACGCCAACTAAGCGAAGCCACAACATCCAAAACATCTTTCAAACGAGCCTTCATAATTACGCCTTATTCTCCAAAATATGCTTCAACGGGTCAACTAAATCATCATAAGCAGCCAAATGAATATTCGGATTACTCCAAGCCTTATTAGCCTTACCAATGCTCAAATGTAAATGTGCGCCAGTAGAAGCAGAACCACTAGGAGTCTTACGGCCACCACCAACACGACCTAACACAGTCTTACCGCCTACAACCTTATCCTGAACCTTCAATGGAGACTGCTCCGCCAAATGAGCATACAAAACCCAATGCCCATCCTTAGCAGAATGAATAACAATCCAACCTAAAACATCAGTCCAAGTATTTACAAATACAGTTCCATCAGTAATAGCCTTGATAGGAGACAATTCTTTAGGAGACCAATCCTGACCCCTATGTGGCCTACCATTACGGTAAGGAGCAAGATTGCCAAACTCGTCACCACGAGTCTTAGGGTCAAAAGGTTCAAAATACACAGCAGACATACTATTCCTTCGGGTTGCGTAAGCGGAAAGTAACAATCCAAACCGCTAGTGATACCAGAATACACCAGCCAACAACACTCTTTGCAGAGCCTTCAAGGACTATCCAGGCAACAAACATACCCAACAAAGTCCAAAGTTGACCAATAATGTCATTCAAAAAGTTTCTCACTTTATTCTCCTAATAGATGACGGTGCTGAAATAGACAAGCCAACAGCCGCAGTTGCTACCTGAGTAACAATCACAGCTGCAACAACAGTTTTTTCAGCCTTTTCTCTTACCTTCGGTGACATATCTGCACCAAAATTACCTAAAGCATTAAACGCATTAGTCAAACCAACAATAGTTGCACCCAAAACAGGAATATCAGCGATTTCTTCAGGCACAACTAAATCATCAGCCTGAGCAACCAGCATCAACTGTTCCAACGCTAAATCGTATTCTTCAGAACCAGGCACAGCAGTTTCTAAAGTGTTATAGGCATCTTCTATCAAAATCTGCAAATCGCTGTCAGTAAGTGTTTGCGGGTCAATAGAGTTCAAATCTACATCTGTTATAGAAGGCTCAGGAACAACTATAGGCTCAGGTTCCACAACAGGTTCAGGTTCTATTACAGGTGGAAGAATTATAGGTGGTTTTACTATTGGTGGCTCAACAATAGGTGGTTCGACAACAGGTGGCTCCACTATTGGTGGTTCAACTATAGGCGGCTCAGGAGTAGGAAGTGGAGTAGGTTCAACAGGTGGAACTACAGGCTCTAAATTTTTAGAAAACGCTGAATCAGGAACAACAGTAAAAGCAGAATCACCAAACGAAGCATACAAAACATTACAAGCCCCGCCACCATACTCATACCACCAAGCATCAAACTTCTGTGGAACACCAGCTTCAAAAGTATGAACACCAGAACCCCCAGAACAACCCTTCAACCACCAATTATCAATTACAGTCTGCTCACCAATAGACATAAAAAATCCATCATCAGCCAACGACTGAAAAAACACATCACCAGAAAAATCAAAAGTAATATAACCGTAATAATGAATCAAAACAAAATCTGCCTGACAACCAGCAACAACATCACCACCCCAATCGTGATTTAAATTAGAAACAGAAGTCCAAACAGTATCAGACTGACACAAAACATACTCTTGATGCTCAGGCAAGGCTGAAGGGTCAAAAGTATAGACATCTACACCCAAACCCTGCAAAGGTTCTGCCTGAGTCGTAGATGTAAGGCCTAAAAGTGGTGTAAATGCCAAAAACAAAACAAACAGAACTCTTGCAAGTTTTGGCATAATACCTTTCTATTGAATCAATTTAATAAGAAAACCAACAAAAACTGATGTAATAACAGCAGACAAAACGCCAGTAACCCAAGCAGACTTCCAGCGAGCCTTTTCCAACTCACGAATACGAGCTTCATGGTCAATAACCAAATCAGCATGGCTAGAAACATCCCGCTTGATAACCGCAAGGTCAGTTTTAATTTCAGCCATATCGCTAACTATTCTTTGGAGAAGTTCACTATTATTAGGGCGCTTGACTTCAGACATTATCCCACCGCACTCGAAGCACTCATTTGGATAGCCTGATAGTAAACAGTCTCATCAGCACCAGTAGCATCAGACACATTTCGCACAGTAATAGTTGCTGAACCAGCTGCAACGGTGCTAGCAAAAGCAATGTATCTAGGGCCAGTAGTCCAAGCAAAAACAACAGGAGCAATACTAAAACGGTTAGTTGGGAAAGTAACATTCACAGCAACCTGAGTATTAATTCCTAAAGCACCAGTAGTCGCAGAAGCAGTCCCAACAGCAACCGCATAAGGCAAAGGAAGCCATTTAGAGCCGTCATAATGCTGAATCTGGTCAACATCAGTCAAATAAGAAACCATGCCCGCAGAGACCGTTCCAGCCCCTAAAGCAGACCCACGAGCAGCAGTCCCCGCAAAGACCATCACAGCCTGGTCCTGAAGATAATTCTGCACATCACTAGAACTCAATACGCTACTAGCTGCAAAAACTTTACGACCCGAACCAGGCATCTAAACTCCTAAAGACCTAACACATTTACATCTAGTTTACCAAAATCAGCATCACTCAACACCAAAGCAGGAATTTTAATGCTTTCTAACAAGTAAGTGACATCATGGCTACCAGGAGCAGCTTCATGTTGCACACCAATAATACGCACAAAACGGTCAATAGTATTGCCAGTATTATTTGGCTTAAATCTAACTCTAGCAAAACCATTTAAAAGCACTTCATTTAATAAAGTCGCTTGGTCATAACTATTTAATTCATAAAAATTGACTCTAATACTGTTAAAACGGTATTCAGGTTGCGAATACTTCCCACCAATATAAGTAGCAAGATTACCCAATCTAAACTTATCTGAATACAAAACATCATCTAAAACATAGTCAAAAGGTTGATAAGCTGCTATAGAAGAAGGGTCATGTGCATTACCCTGAGAAACTCCATCCCAACTATTTATTTGAATACGGTTATAAAGCAAAGTAGTTGAATAACTAACATCAAGATAATCGTATTTCCAAGCAGGAATAGCAGAACCAGCAGAAATATAGGTCGTATTATCGTCAGCAAAAGTAGTTATAGTAGCCGAACCCATTACGCTACGACTATTATCCTGAAACTTCAAAGAATCTGTGCCATCAATAAACAACTGACCCTGCTCGGAAGATTGAATTTTTTGTAAATACTCTAAAACATTCGTTCCATCTTCAATGGTGTCAGCATCAAGAACTTGAGTTCCAGCATCAATAACCCGTGAACCCCAAGCAGTAGGCCATTGAACCATGTCATCATTTAGAATACGAGAAACTCTAGCACCAGAAAGTTCACTAGGAAAAGTTTGACCAATCAAATATTGGTTAGAAAATAGATTAGTTTTTTCACTAGCCGCTAATGAAGCAATAGAATTTCCATTCACATCATAGGTTAAAGTCCAATCATCAATCAGACCAGAAAAAACAGCGAAACCAAAAGCAGACACATAAACACGCTGTTTAGGTTTGACATAACCATAAAGCGGAGAAGAAGTATTAGTTGGGTCAAAAGCCCTATCTTGATTATTAAAACTAATACTTATAGTTCCAGGTTCATAATAATCAAGTTCTCTAGTCTTTCCCCTAGAAGAACTCAAAGAAATTACATAAGAAGTAACATCTTGATAAACAGAAGGGTCAGAACTATAAAGCCAAACTTTAAGATTATTAGCCATTTACCTTCTCCAAGTATCGCCAGCAATACGCTCATACTCTTGAATAGCAGAAACCAAAGCTTTACCAATCATAGTTCCACTAGCACCAGGCGCAACACTAATCGAAATATTGTAACTAATAGCCTTCGACTTAGCTTCTTGGAAAGTCTGATATTGACTTGTCCCTTCAGCAAAAGGGTTACGAAGTTGTCTAGCAGTAAACAAACTAGGCTTCAAATAGTCAGGCAAAAGAGTCACATTAGTTCCAGGTCGCATTCCAGCAATTTGACTACCGATAAAAGGCGCTCTAATCTCTTGAGTAACATTAGCCAAATTCAAAATACCGCTCTTAATATTTTTATTGAAAACTTCAACTGCATCATCACCCATAGAATCAATAGCATCAATTAACGCTTGTCTCTGAGAAAGAAACCCGTCAATAAGCCCATTACCCATGCGCTCACCGACAGACTCCATTTTCTGTGCAACCTTAGCCCCAATATCGCCAGAAACCTTACGAATACCACTAAAAGTCTTATTTAAACTTGTAATACCTTCTTTACCAGAAGCCAAAATAGCTTCAGCAGTAGCATTACCAGCATCAGGGCCAGCAGAAACAATCTGCTGAATCAACTCAGGGTCAAGATTAGCCTTCACCAAACGAGTCAGATTTTCAGCAAAACCCTTCAACTTTCCTAAATTCTTACGGAAAGTATCAGCAATATTGCCTGTCCCCTTAACTACACCAGAAGCAACAACCTTAAACTTTCCAGCAACATAAGTGACACTTTCAACAATAGATTTCTTATTGTCATCCAATACCGAATTTATATCGAAAGCACTAATCAAATCACTTTGAACACCTTTAGCCTTGTCAATCAAAGCATCAATAGCATCAGTAGTTTTCTCAACTTGAGTAGTTGCAGCTTTAGCACTACCCTTAATATCATCAATAGCATTAAATGGAATCTTCTTAGACAAAGTATTAATCATCTCTTTGCCATTGCCGTCAACTTCAAGCACCGAGTCATTCAAACCATTAAAACCGTCAGTAGTTTCCTTTAAAACTTTATTAGCATCTTTAAAGAAATCTCCAATAAAAGGAATACTCGCCAAAGCATCAACAAAAGCGACAACCGCTTTAACCGCAAGAGTCAAAACCCAACCTAAAACAGTCAAAATAGGGACAAGCGCAACACCCACAGTCCTTGCAAAAAACTCAATAATAGGAATTAAAGGCTTAAAAAGCTGGATAAGAAGTTTCAATATTTCGACAAGCGGCACCATCAAAGGCTTAATCAAATCAATCAAAACATCAATAATTGGACTTATCGCTTCCCACAACAACATAAACAACTCAGATAAAGGTTCAAACAAAGGACTAAGAACCTGCACAACCTTACCAAAAGTCTCAAAAATAGGGGTCAGTTGTGGCCCCATTTTTTCAATAAGCGGAGTCAAAGAGTCAAGAAGGGTGGCTAAAGGCTTCTGCAAAGCAGTTCCCAAAGCGGCCTTCAAATTCTCAAAAGCGGCAGATAAATTCTTTTGAGCAACAAACAAACTATCCGATTGACGGGCATAAGCACCCTGAGCATCCTGAGAACGAGAATAAAGTAAATCAAGACGAGCCTGAGCCTGAGCATGGCGCAAAGCGGCACCAGTTAAATTCTTTTGACCACGAGCAGCAAGCAAAGCATTAACTTCAGCCTGCTTCATAGCAACACCGAACTTTTCTATCGGGTCATACTCACCACGAAACAAAGCCGTCATACCAGTCAAAGCTTCAGAAACATCATAACCATAAGTAGCCGCAAGGTCCGAAGCCAAACCAACAAGATTTTTAGTTTCCTTAGCAGTAGTAGCCATGTCAAAACCAGACTGCTTCAAAACCGAACCCAAGAAAGTAGATGACCTAGCCGCATCAACCTGACTCAAACCAATATCTTTAGCATCCTTAGTGAACTGTTCCATCACAGGAGTCATGTCACCAAAAACACCTTGCAAACCAACAAGGTTACGGTCAAGGTCACGAGCAGCACCAGTAGCATCCTTAATGAACTGACCAGCACCAACAGTCGCAAAAGAAACAGCAGCTAAAGCAGCAGTAGTCTTAAGGTTCTTTAGAACAGCCGTAAAACCCTTAGTCGCACTCTGAGCCTGGCGAATACCCTTAGCATCAAAAGCCGAAATAATCGGAATAAAAATGGAACCAGCCACTATGACCTCAAATCTTGATTAATACGAGCATACGCCTTAGATAAAACATCCTGAGTTTTACGATAAGTCTTAGGGACACTCTGCCTAGCGGCAGGCCAAACAAAACGAGAACCCTTACCCTTCAAAGCCCTAATCATAGCGACACCCTGACCATTAATACGGTGAACCCTATAACCAGTAGCAGACCGAGAATACTGATACTCCCTAGTAACAGGTCTCCTATTCACCCAAGCACCAGAAGAACCAGCCAAGTCAGCCAAAACAGTCGCAGCATTATCAACCTTCAAACGAGCAATAGCAGTCTGAGACATCTTATTGCTTTTCATGCGATAACGAACCTGAGATGGTTTAGCGGTCTGAATAGCGACAGAATCAGCCTGTTTATTTCTATTCTGAGCATTAGGACCCCAAGTTAAACGACCAGGAACCTGAATAGGGTAAAAACCACTCCTAGTTTGCCTTCTACGCTTCTTGTGAATACCAGAAGTAGGCGGAACATCAGGAATAGCGTTTTTAACAGACTGTTGAACAGGTTTAGCGATATCTCTAAAATCTTTACGAAGTTGAGTAACCAAAGTAGGTTGAATACGACCCAACTCTACATACAACTCTTCAAAATCGGTGATATACAGGCCACTTCTATCACCACGAGTAACAAACTGAGCCAACACACACCACCAATCTAAAACTATTCTATCGGTTAGATTGTTGCTGGCTTCTCCAAACTAAATACCTGCCCATAGTCCACAACATTCTGTCAGAACACTCCAACAAACTATTAGGACTAATCCCAGTCTCACAAGCTAGATAGGCGATATACCAATGAGCAGAACTATCGCCCAAACCAACTATTTTGGGTCGGCTTCACTCGGCTTTACACTAACAACATCATCAATCCAGACATCAAACTCTTTAGTAGTTCCCTTAGTCCGATTCTCAGATGCCCACGCTAAAAATAAAAGATGCGTAAGTTTAGGGTTAGATTCAAGCACAGCAACCGACTGGTCAAACTTAGTTTCAAATCTGACCATATCGGAAGCCGAGCAAGTAATTTCTTTTTCTTCGCCAGAAACAAATTCAATGCGTAGGTTAATTTTCATTTATTTTCCTTAGATTAGGCTGTTGCACGAGAGACTGTGCCGCTAGTCGGCCAAGTCACGCTTAGTGTAGCGATATCCCCGACAGAAGCCGAGAATGGTTGGTATTGGCTAACAAGACATACAGCTGTCCACGCAGGGTTGGTGGCAGAAGTAGCAGAACTTGTTGGCTTTACAACAACAGTCGCATACGAGTTGTTTGTTCCATTAAACAAACCAGACAAAACTGAATCTACGGCTCCAGCACCAAAGTCCTGGAAGAAGTTTAGGGTTACAGAACCAGACTTCAAACCAGCAATTCTAGTTCTCCAGCTTGAACCAAAGGCGGTTGTTTCAATTTCATCCATTGAAAGGTCAAGGGAAACGCTCTGAAGGACATTTGAGAACGCAGTTCCATTGACTGTAATGTTGTGGTCAGTTGCAGCATATACTGGCACAGTAATTTCTCCTAATTAGCTTGGACAGCACAGTCAAACTCTGCTGTTAAATAAGTGTTTTCTGCTATTGTGACAGAGCCGTAGTTTCTCATGTCAGACACAACCAAATCAAATGCACGACCTTGAAGTGTCCTATCTGATTCTATCGCACTTTTTATACTAGACGAACCAGTTGGAGCGCAATAGGCATCAAGTGTATTCTGGGCTACACGCTCAGAAACTCTACCAACAAACACCGACACAATAAAATTATAGGTGTTCAAACCATTCTGAAAAGACTTATGATACTCAATGTTTTGTGGAGTAATTATAGCCAAAGGTGGATTTATGTTATCAGGGACAAACGCTGAAACACGCAAACCAGTAATAGTAGAAAGATTAGTTGCAATACCATCACGCAGTTCACTCAAACTAGCCATTACGCAACATTCCTAATTTTACGGTAAGAGTTCAACAACTGAGCCACATCAGGGTCAATCCTGCTAGAAACCCTAAAGAAACCAGTATCAGGACTAGAAATAATACCTAAAGGTGAGTCAAGGCGCTTAAACAATCTCATAGCCTGAATAATAGTAGCCTGCTTGACAGCAGTAGGAACAGCACTCCAACCCCACACTCCAGTTATCTGCACAGTAGCTTCTTCATAATCAGAATCATAAGGAAACTCATAAACACCAACAGCCCGAACACGAGTAATAGGCCAACCAGTCAAACCATCAACCACACCATTCAAAGGCTCAGTCTGATAATCATTTACAGTCCAAACCTGGTCAAAAGTTTTATTCAATAAAGTAGAAACAGCAACAGAAGAAATACTGATTGCATCATCAATAGCCACACAATAATCATCACTAGGCACAAAAACCCTAGTAGCAGTTCCAGCATTATAGAAACTACGCATAGTGTATTCATCAACAAGTCGAGAAGCAGACTCTAAAGCAAGCTCCAATAGCCCATCATCAACGCTATCCTGGATGCGTAAAGCAGTCTTTAGTTCATTTAATGTGGCATAACCATTTACTACAGGCACAATCACTCCTAGTATCTACTAGCCAATTTTATCGCTATTTACTATACGCTTCTTCAACTCAGTAGTGCTAACACCAGCAGTATAAGGCACATAACATAAAACAATCTTCAACTCATCCAGCCAATCCTGCGTAAACTGCATTTGAGCATAATAATCTTTCTTAGCCCAATCATCCCCAATAACCACAAAATCAGGCAAAACATTCAAAATAGCAGGCTTACTATCAGCACCACCAATATTCTCCACAACCGAATCAACATACCTACAAGACATCAGAACCGCCTTACGCTCCGCAAACGACATCACAGGGGCTTTACCCTTATAGGCTTGAATAAACTCGTCAGTATTCAGGCTAACCACCACACGCCCATCCTGACCAGCAATCTTCTTACATTGCTTCAAAAACTTCACATGACCTGCATGAAATAAGTCAAAAGTTCCACCTGTATAAACTACTCCCACGAGTTATCCCGCCTAATTCGTAAAGACCAAGCACCTTCAGTAAAATCCTGCTCATTTTCTTTCTTCAAATACAGTAAATGATTACGAGCAAAAGTAGTGTTATTCTGGCTATGAAAACCACTAGCCAAAGTAGAACTATTATCGTGATGTAAAGCCGCATGAATAAAATTAGCTTTGAAACCAGCCTTCATTATTCTGCGTTCATAATCATTATCTTCAAAATAGATAGGGTGGAATCGTTCATCAAATAAGCCAACATCTTCCACAACCTTCTCACCTAACACAAACCCAGACCATTTAGGCATAATGCTAAGAAAGTTGATAGTAGTCGTATCAACCTGTTTAGTTATTGTTTCTAACGCACCAGGCGCAAACACGCTATCATCATTCACTAAAACCCAGTAAGGAGCAAAAGGCGTGGACTTGACAATCAGATTCAAGCCACCACCATAACCCAAACCATAAGGCACTTGAATAAGCCACATACGCTCAACCAAATCAGGTTTTATAGGTTTATAAGTTTGCTTACCAGAATTATCAACAATAACTAAATCCTTCACAGGATAATCAATAGAAGCCAATAATCTGTCAGCAAAATCAAACTTAGAGTAAGTCAAAAACCCCAAAACTGGTATCACGCAAGTAACTTCTTCCATAATGGAAGCCAATGCTCAGTCCAAACAGTATCAACATCAAACTTTTTAGCAAACTCAATACTCGCTTCACTACGCACTCTAGGAGCCTTATATGCCTGTTCTAATGCTTCAACAATGGCAGGAATACTAGGAGTCTGCCACCAAGCGTTCTGACCAGCATCCCAAGCAGGCTGACCTTCAACAAGCCAACAATCAGACGAAACAAGGTCAGGAGTAGCCGCCCAATTAGAGCCAACCACCCTTGTCCCACAAGCTTGCGCTTCTATAGTCGGCACACCAAAGCCTTCCCCAAAACTAGGTGCAAGCATCACATCCATAGCAGTATAGAAAGCCGACAATACTTCCTGGCTAATCCCATACTTATAGTCAGCCATGTCAGGAAAAATAATTTGTTCAGGCTTTATACCTAAAGACTCACACAAAACAAACAAATTCCAACCACCAGCACCACCAAAAGGGTCAGTATGTAAATACAGTTTCGCATCAGGCTTATCTTTAGCAAAAATACTAAAAGCCATAATATTCTCAGCGAAAGCCTTACGGTGAACCAAACCAGAAGCCTTATTAGCTGCGTTCATGCCGACAACAAAATCATCATCAGTCAAACCCATAAACTCTCTAGTTTTTACGCCATTAATCTCAAAAGTAGGTTTAATTTTCTTAGTATCAACAGCATGTGGAACATACTCACAAACTAAACCATTCTGCTCCATCTGACGGACACCATGCGGACTCATAGCGATAGGAACAACATTAGGTTTCTTCAACCACTCTAAAACCATAGGTGGAATAGTAATGTGGTCAAGCGGCACCCACGAAGCAATCTTTTCAATGTTGTCATAAGCCTTCCCTTTCAGGACCCACACATCATAAAGCGTGAATAAGACATCATTCAAAGAGTCCTTACGGCCAAAATTCACGCTATTCACATGATGCTTATGATTCATAGGGATAACATCATTTGAATACGGTTCAAAACCACGAGCATAATGCGGAATCTCACCATGCGGAGTCTTTAAAACACTATTACTGCCTTCCAAACCAAAATTACTTAGCGCAGCAACATTAACACCATCACGCTTCAAACGGTCAACCAGATAACCCGCCTGAACACCATACCCAGTAGGAGTATAAGGCGAATTAGATAAAACAGAAACAATACCCTTTAATTTTGGCATAGGACTTTCCTTTTCTCGTAGGTAATACTAGACTAGCATAAGAAAACCCCCCAACGCCTACGCACATTGGGGGGTTTTCCGTCTAATCAAGGATTAGCTTGCGCCACCCCTGAAGAGTTTGACATGACTTGCGTGAGTCAAGTTACCGTCAACACGCATCTTCACTCTGAAGGTAGTCACATCCTGGTTGAACGCATAGTCAGGAGACTGTGCAATATCAATACCGCCAGCGATACGAACCTTGTATGAAGGTAGGTGACCGAAAGCAACTGAACGAGCGTTCACAGCGACAGCAGCTAGAGCAGGGTTCTCATAAACAGGGAAGCCTAGAACTGTGTCAGGAGCGCCTGAAGTTCCTGGAACGAAAATGTAGTTACCAGCACCATCCTTCAGCTTGCGAAGAACACCAAGCGAAGAAGTAGCCATCTGGAAACCAACACCAGGAAGCTGACGAGCAGCACCATCAATGCTGTAAACAAGGTCAATCAAGTTGTCGTAAGTGAAAGCACCTGCGACACCTGTTCCACCAGTTACACCAGTCGAAGCAGCAGTAACCAAACCAGTCGGCTGGACAGTTCCAGTTCCAACAGTTAGGTCATTGTTTACTCTGAAACCAATTTCGTTACCTGCCTGCTCTGCAATCAGAGAAGTTAGGTCGAATCCAGCATCCGCAATCAACTCGTTGGCCACGCCGACAAGGAATGAATACTTGTAAGCACCAAGAGTGATAGATGAGAATGTTGGGTCGCTAGAGTTGATAGCCGCAGTTGCAGTAGCAATCGCAGCAGTCGAACGAGCGGTTAGAGTTGGGATAGTCAGGTTCTCACCAGAAGTAGTGTTGAAAATCTGGCTGGTCTGTAGCATAGGACCAACTAGACGAGCAACCTGGAATACCTGGTTGTAGAACGACTGTGGAACGGTGTTGTTAGAACCAACAAGCAAACGCTTTTCAGGAGCAAACTCGAAATTCCTGCGCTCGCCTAAAGCGATAGCACGAAGAATGTCAGAGTCGCTTGAACGCTCTTCACTTGGGGTGAACGAAGCAGCAGCTTCAGCAGCTCTCTGCTCACGCTCTGCGGTGGCACGAATTGACTCAATAACTTTCGCTCTCTCGTCAATGTCAGCCATGATACGCTCGTAAGTTTGCTGTTCTTCACCAGAAAGGTCACGCTTCTCAGCGGCAGCCTGGTCAAGAAGAGCCTTAGCTTCTTCGTAAGCCTTCTTACGAGCTTCTTGCTGAATCAAAATATAGTCAGACATAAAACTCCAATTTAAATAGGGATAAGGGACATCTGCGGTGCTGACACTCAACAGGTGTAGCGGTGCTGACACTCAACTACATAAACAAGTCTAATAAACAAAAATAATACGCTTAAAAGAAAACCCCACTAGGTGAAAGGGGTAAACCTAGTGGGGTGCAGTCGCTAGGAAAGGGAATAACTAGCGAGTCTCTTTTACTTCAACAACCCTGACTTCTTTGGCAGGGGAGTCAATAGCAATAATAGCATCAGCAAACGCTTCTGACAAGTCCTTAATTTCACCAGCAGCAGGATTACCTGCAACCGACAAGATAGCTGCAACAATCTGTTCTTTAGTAGCCATTAGAGCATCTTTCCTTCAAGTTCATGTTTCTTTAACAGCAAGTCTATCACCGTAGGTTCATCAACCTGCTCTACAGGCTGTTCAGACTTCTCTTCAACCTTAGACATCTGCTTAATGACATTAGTCAACAAATCTGCTTGGTCAGGAGTCAAAGACTCTTCAGTTTCTAACGCTAATAAAGCATCAGACAACTTCTCAACATTTACATTATCTAAAGAACGCACTTGGGCAACACTCGCTTCGTAGGCTGGAAAGGTCACTATTGATACTTCAGCAAGTCTAACAGACTCTAGCGTTCTAACCTGACCATCCGCACTCCAAGAATCCTTTTGAACGGTAAAACCAAAAGACATCTTATTGACATCTCCACGCTGCATAAGAATACTCAAATCCTTACCACGAGTAGTAGGAGCAAGGTCGGCTTCAACACGCAAACCATGAGTATCTTCCCACAGGCGCATAGTTCCAGACCTAGTAGAAGCCAAAACTTCACCAGAATCGTGATTCCACAGCAACTTCACATCATTCCGAGCCTGCAAAGTTCTCTTGAAAGCACCAGGAGCAATACGCTCAGTAAAAGGCAAAGGTTGGCTGTCGCTATTGAACACAGCCGCATAACCAGAGAAAGTCATTTTGTCTCCGTCAGCCCGAATCTCAAAATCAACATCAGAAACACGAGTCTCAGAAGCAGGCTTCACGCCATTAATCTTGCGTAAAGTAGCAACAATTTTCTCGGCTCTATTAGTGGCTCTCACCTGAGCATCAGTCATCTTCATCCTTTGTCCAGATTCTCTCTTTACAATACTAGCCGACCAAGTAAAGCCAGCATCCCCGCCCCAAGCATCCCACATTATTCTTCCGTTACTAGGATTCTCGGTATTATAAAAATCTTTGCCTTTTTTATCTACTTCATGTCTGCTGAAGAATGAATACATTCGTTTCACAACACTTAAAGACATAGAACGACCAGCAACAATATCGGTAGCACGACCCCAACCAACAGGAGTTCCAGCACCAGTAGCCTTACCTTCTTTTTTCCAACGCAAAGCCCTAGCAGCAGCTCGCTTCATACCAACAGTAGGTTTATAGGTCGCTAAAGCCCTATCTTCTTCGACATCTTCAGGCTCTTCCATCATTTCTTTAAGAACAATCTTCTTAGCATCAGACATCAACATCCCGATAGTGTAAGCAGTTGGCTGCCACTCACCATCTTCCATTTCAAAAATACGAACAGCCATAGCAGGATTCTCAGGAGTTGACTCAATAGCGTATTCAGAGCCTTCAACGCCATAAACTCCACCTTCGGACATAATGTGTTCAACTAAACCAACTACAGGACCTTCAGTAGTCAAACCCATCACATAATCACCTTCAGCGATAGGATAGTTAGGTAAAGCACGAGTATATTCGCCACCAGGCTCAATCTTCTCAGACAACGAAACCGCAACCATCTGCTTAACAGCATCCTGCTTAGAAGTGTGACAACCAATGGTCACAGGCTTATCATCTTCAATCTTGACGGTAGCCCAACCAGAACAATCATCTTGCTTATCGCTAATGTAATAAGGCATAAGTTATTTACCTAGATTCGCTTTCAAATCGGCTAATTCACTCTCTAACAATTCTATCTTTTCAAGCAAGATAGTTACGGCTTGATGAGCTGCAATCAAACCATCAGGATTAATGTAATTATTTTCTTCCCAATCCTTCAATAATTGTCTAATCTCATCCATTATGACCACGCACTTCCAACTTCGCTTACAGTTCCATTTCCTACAGGTTTAATTTTTAGGAAAGAACCATTACCTATAGACCAACCATTATCAGCGTTAGTATTATTGACAGAAACAAATGGGTAAAATCTTGTCGTTCCAGTTCCAGTAACACGAATAATGCCTTTAGCTCTAATAATAGAGAATCTGCTACCGCTTGTTATAGCAGCTGAAAATGTGTGTGTTCCTGTTGATTGAGTGGCTAAAGTTGTCAAAGTCATAGCGTTATTGAAACCAGTAGTATTGCTCGCAAAATCATATTGATAAAGCGGGCTATTTGTAGGTGTTCCAGAAACAGTAGTAAAGTTTAGACCAAAAGTTCCTGCTTGAGTTGAACCCAAAACAAATGTGTGTGTAACAGTCATATATAGTTCAAACTCATAGGTTGTTCCAGCAACAAGCACCAAACCTTTTGTTCCACCATTAATAATGCTTTTACCTGTTGTAGTAGCAGAAAAATCTAAAGCCACACCAGCAGTAGGGGCAGTCCAATAATATTCTTGAACATCAAGCGCCCTACCAGTCGTAGCGTTAGATGTTTCATAGAAAACAGTTCCGTCATACTCTCTTGCACCAGCAGTAGCAGTATTTAAAGCCGTTCCTGACTGGAAAGTAAGCGGAGAAGTTGCAGTTCCACCAGCAACAAGCGTTAAATTGCTTGTTAATGTTCCACCAGTAAATGAACCACCAGAAACAGTATTCCAAGTAGGAGAAGCACCTGGACCAGCAGAAGTCAAAACCTGGCCAGTAGTTCCAGCAGAACCATTCAACAAGATAGGTGCGGTAGTTCCAGAAACCGCTAAACCAGCAGAAGAAACAATAGAACCAGCAGTATTTACACCGCCAGCACCAACAAAACGAGAAGAAGCAACCGCAGAAGTGCTAGAAATATTATCTATAAGCGTTTCTTCTAAACCGCTTGCACCTGTAATAGATACAAAGCGTAATGTTCCAGCAAGAGTGCCATCACGAACATAAATTCTTGCTAAGTTAGCACCAGGATTAGGTGCTGCTGCTGTAGTTCTAGTAAAAGTTATTTCTCCACCAGAGTTACGCAAACGAGCATCAACAGCCGCACCTGAAGTTTGCAAAACAGCAGCTCTAAAGGCTCCACCTGGACCCATATAAGCGAGAGTTCCACCAGTTGAGTCCTGCCATTCTTGTAAGTTTGCTGACTGTGATGCGACACCCCTAACAACAATTCCAATAACAGCAGTTCCATCTGTGCTTGTTTGTATTCTTGCGCCATAGGTTGCGCCAGCAGTATTTACACGCAAACTAGCATTATTGATGTTTAGAAAGCCTGTAGAAGCAACATAGGCTACTGTGCCACCAGTAGAACTCAACCATTCAGTTAAGTTGGCTGTTGCTGTGGAATTTGTGTTTTGAACACGCAAAGCAGGGTTAGTGAAAATACCTGTATCAATAATCGTTCCAGTATTACCTGTTTGAATTCTTGCGTTATTGAATGTCGTTGTGTTAGTCAAAGAGTTTGAACGAACACCATTGAACGCTTGTAATACACCTGACGAATCAATTCCAATAACAGTTCCACCGCTAGAGTTTTGCCATTCAGTTAAATATGCTGATTGAGAAGCAGCACCACGAACAGTCATAGAAACTACAGCAGGGTCAGAACTTTGCAAGAAAATACGACCATTAGTTCCCGATAAAAATGAACCGCTACCAGAACCCCACAAAACTGAACCAAGATTATTTACCGTAACAAGATTTGTGCCAGCACTATTTCTAATCTGCATCAAATCAGCAGACTGGCTTGCAGTTCCAATAACAACCAAACCAATATTCGCTGTGCCATTAGTTCCAATAACTTGAGCATCAGTAAAACTATTACCGCCAGCAAGATTAGCTTTACCAGCCAAAGAAGAAACAAGATTAGTTACCTGAGACTGAGCCAAAACAAGAGCTGACTGATTAATGCCAATAACAGGAGCAGTAGGAGTTCCAGTATTAGTTATAGGCGCAGTAACAGCAACAGAACCAACAACGGCAGGAGTTTTAGTTTTTGTGTAAACCCACGCCACACCATTCCAAGTGTAAGTAATCCCACCGTAAATAAAAGTTTGACCTACAGTTGGACTAGAAGGATAAGGTATAGGCATTACGCCACCTGTTGAGCAGTCAAAATTATAGCTGCGGTGCTTGGTCTAATTGGATTAGTCAAAGCAGAATAAGACTCCAAGCTTACAGTTGTATTTGTGGCAGACCAAACAAGTTCAGCGTATTGATTAGGTGTAAATCTTAGAAAATAGTTCCAGCCAATAATATTGTGTGCAACTTCAGTAGCAGATTTTCTAGCGTTAATAGAGATAAAACCAGTTGAACCAGGAACATCTACACCATTTATTCTCAACCAAACATAAATGTTTTCGATTGAGTTTGAAGTGTTTTGAAATTGTCCAGACCATTGAATGTTATATAAACCAGCAGTAGGAAAATTTATTCGACTTGTATTTGAAATGTAGACATCACCAGAAAAATCTGTTGTATCTAACGGCATAGCATAAACAGCAGTTGTATCTGCAATTTGTTGCCTACCATTAAATTCAAAAGCCCCATACTTTTTGAACGGAGCATCAACAACTTCAACCGTATTTTCTGTAATAGCAACATTAACAGCATTATTTACAGTCGTAATGACTGGATTATTCTCGACAACAACTATAGAAGTTTCACTCATCTAGTCACCTGCGGAGTGACAACAAATTTGCCTTCTAATAAACGGTCAGTTATTCCACCGCCTGAAATAATTTCAAGGTCATAAGAATAATAACCATCAGCGATTGCGCTAGTTGCTGTGGAAGCGATAGTAATAAGAATAGTTCCAGCAGTTCCACCTAAAGTAATGCCAGAACCATTTGTTAAAGAAACAACTGTGCTAGTAGAGTCAAAGGTTTCTCGAACCTGCATGGCAGCTGTATAACCAGTAAAGTTCATAGGTAATCCGTTTACTGTTACGGTAAAGGTTTTATCAAAAGTTACACCTTGTGGACAGGTAATGTTATAAGTTGCTGGATTTATCATTGTCCACCCCCAACAAAAGTAAGAGCAGGTAAACCAAGCATCTTCAAAACTTCCTGTGGGTCATAGCCAGTAGCGACAAGCGTTTCAGCCATCTTCACCTTAGCTTGAGTTTCACTCAAATCAGCAGCACTCAAATTCACATTTGCCAAAGGCACTCTAAAGACATCTCCACCTTGAACAGCAGGTTCATCTTCCAGTTTCTTTATCTCATTGATTGACTTGAAACCAGACTGTAAAGCAACGCTATAAGCCTGATAGCGTGAGTTCAAATCTCCACGAAGCAAAGCAGAGAAATTAAATTTTATGAACGCAGAATTAGGTAGCAATCTGCTATAAGACCACTCAATCTTCTCTAGGATAGGGCGAAGCGTGTGAGAAATGAACTGAAGGTTATTTTGTTCAACTGAAGCATAACTAGCAGTATCAGGAACACCAAGCATGTGTAGCGGAATGTTGAACGCTCTAGCAATCTCTTCAACCGCAAACCTACGAGAATCTAAGAACTGTGCTTGGTCATTAGGAACCGTAGTGTCAACATACTTAGCACCACCAGACAAAATACCTGTTCTGTGAGCCTTTTTGAAACCCCTATGGCGTGAATCAAAACTATCCCGCAAATCTTTTGCTTCTTCAGGAGTTAACTCACCAGGATATTCAATTATTCCCTGAGTAGTAGAACCCTGACTAAAGAATCTAGCTGCGTAAGCCTGCAAAGCAGTAGCCACACCAAGAGCATCTTTCAGTTTCTCTACACGACTCAAACCAGTCAGCGAACCAGGTGTAGCCAAATCAATAATGTGGATAACTTCATCAGAACTCAAAGGTTTAGGTTCATCAGCATAAATAAAAATCTTGCGACCAATAGCCGAACGCTGAACAGTCATCTTGCTAGGGTCTAACGCAACAAGGTTTACAACTTCGCCACGATTATCTCTAAATACACGAGTATAAGCATTACCTGAGACAAGTAGAGAAGCAACGACAGAACCAAAGTGTGCTTGACGAGTAGTGTCAACATCAGGTTGGTCAATCCACGCTGGCTTTGGTCTATACGGTCTGCGTTCACCATCAACACGAATGTAAGCATCAACAGGCAAAGTAGAAATAGTGTCGCTGATAAGGCTTACTGCTGAGAAGAAAGCAACTACTTCATAAGCGTTCTTACTATTGATAGCGACACCAGCTTGACTTTCAGTAGTCAAATCACCGCCAAGAGAAAAAATACTCTGATACGAAATTGACCGAGTATTTAAAAGTCTTTCAAGCATTACTTCTTATCCGTTCCAAGAGCCAGACCAAACAGCAGAACACCAACACCTAAAGTAATCAAACCTGCTGGCAGATAGATAAGGCTAACCCCAACCGAAATCGTAAGGATGCCTACCGCTTGAATTATTGAAGAAATCATTATTCACCTATCACAAAAACTTTGGCACTATCCGCTTTTCCATTTTAGCGCCTGCTCTGTCATACGCCAAGATAGCGGCAACCGCAGCATCTATTCTACGATTACTTGCTCGATTCTCTTTGACAATACGAACACCCAAACTATCTGTCTTAACCACAGCGTTAGACAGATGCCTAGCCAACAACGGATTACCGTCATGCGTGACCCGCTTCTCCACCACAGCATCAAAAAAATTAGCGCAAGCAGGAATCATACGCTTCGCAGAAGTAGAAGGCCACTCAACGATAGGCACGCCAGCATCAGCCAATGCTTCCATAGACCTTTGCCAACGATAAGGGTCACAAGCGACTTCCCTAACCTTATATTTAGCGCAAAAGTCTCTTATAGCGTTTTCAGCATCCAAAATGTCCACACGCCAAGAATCATCAGCATCAACAGGTTTCTCCCAAGCCTTCACCAAAAAAATGTAAGGTTTATCTTCTTCATCCTTTGGTTTACGGCAACCAACAATAACAGTCGTGTCTCCAGAGAACGAACCATCAAAACCCAACACATACTCTGCATCAGGGTCAAGTTCCACAGGGTCAGCACACGCATCCCAAACACCAGTAGGCAACCAAGAAATAGCACTAGATACCCATTGATTACAACGCTTAGTTCTAAACTCTGATTCAGGTGTCCGCAACACGGCAGACTTATAGTCCGATAAAGCACAAATATCGTCTATACCAGGATTAGCCATCCGCCAAGTCTCTTCTAACCTATGGTCTGCTTCAATAGGGGCTTCATACCAAGCCATAAAAAATGTTGGGTCATCAATCTCACCACGAGCCACACGCTGACCATACTGATACAACGAATACGCAATACTGTCCTGACCAGTAGAATCCGTTTTCACACCAGCAGTAGTAATCGCAATCATAGAAGCCATGTTGCCACGAGCGCCCTGAGCTAACGACATAACATCAAAAAGTTCACGATTAGGTTGAGCATGGAGCTCATCCAGCACAATTAATGTTGGACTAAGACCTTCCTTAGTGAACGCTTCACTCGATAAAACACGATAAATACTGCCAGTAGAAGGAACTTCAATAGCATCCCGATAAAGTTTCACCATCTCCAACAAATCAGGGTTAGCTTCAATCATCTTCTTAGCATCAGCAAACACAATACGAGCCTGGTCCCTATCAGCAGCACAAGAATAAACTTCAGCACCATTGATACCCTGAGCCAACAACCCATAAATACCCAAAGTAGAAGCCAAAGCCGACTTACCCTGCTTTCTCGGCATACCAATCAAATTGATACGGTGCTTCAAACCCTTCTCATCATAAGCAAACACATGGCGCAACAACTCCTTCTGCCAATCACGCAACACCAAAGGCGAACCAGCCGAACCAGCAACACTATCCTTCGTAATAATGCCAAAAGTCTCAGCAAACGCAATAACAGCATCCCCTTTACCATTAGCAATCTGCTCATCAGAAACAGGGGTCAACCAAGCAGGTGGCCAACTAGCCATGCTTCTCCATAAACTCAGCCAACTTACTCTTAGCCTTCACTTCAGCCAAACCATACTTAGAACGGTCAACAGGAGTCCAAGCCATCAAACTCAAGTTAGTTACAAGCGAACGCTCCAAATCACGCAACTGCCTACGGTCACGCCAAGCATTATCATCATTAGCAGCCACCTTCTCAGCCAAAATAGCCTTCAACTCTTCACGCTCATCAAACATTTCAGCAGTCAACTGCACAAGCCAAGCATCAGTCCGCCCCAACCACAACTGACCCTTACCCCAAGCTTCCACCCAAAACGCTTCACCAACAACACCCAAAGGGCGCAAAGGCTCAGGACTATGACCCAAATTAGGCAAATCAACCGTATTCTTCGGTAAAGCCCGCTTACCAGGATTACCAAGCAGTCTCTTCTGCTCAATAGGCTTCGGGGGATTAGGCATAACAACTCCAAACTCGTAGATGCTCGGTAAAACAAGCCTAACACCTAAAAAGGGCTGAAATGCGGGTTTATGCGTTCTAT